>Ga0105048_10000862_pt1 | contig 48323 bp, 40 predicted proteins | sample MAT05_FD_78382 | JGI IMG/M metagenome (GOLD analysis project Ga0105048, IMG submission 78382) | Freshwater microbial communities from Lake Fryxell liftoff mats and glacier meltwater in Antarctica - MAT-05 | ecosystem: Environmental > Aquatic > Freshwater > Ice > Liftoff microbial mat | place...
AGCCGGATTTTAACGCAAAGGCGCAAAGGCGCAGGGACGCAAAAAAAGAAATCCGATTTTTTGCGCCTTTGCGTCTCCGCGCCTTTGCGTTGAAATCTGGGCATTTCAACCTGTTCGGTGCTCTAGGGGTACGAGGACGGCGAGGCACGCGCTCGCGCGAACGTCACACGATAGCGAACGGAGCCGCCGAGAAGCAACCACGGGCCGCGCCTCGGCGCGGGGCGACCCGACGCGTCAGAGCAGCCGGCGCACCACCGCCGCGAGCGCCTCGATGAATTTCGCCCGCGTGTTCATCGCGCCGGCCCGCTCGATCCGGTGGACGCCGGCGGCCTCGGCGAGCCCCAGCGCCTCGATGTCGAGGTCATAGAGCGTCTCCACGTGCTCGGCGACGAAGCCAATCGGGGCGATCACCACCTCGCGCTGCCCCTCGGCGGCCAGGGCGGCAAAGGTGGTGGGCAAATCCGGCCCGAGCCAGTCGCCGCCGTCCATTCCTTGGCTCTGGAAGGCTACCCGCGAAGGGTTGCCGCGCTCGGCGAGCCGCGCCGCGACGACGTCGGTCATCTCCCGGAACTCGCGCTCGTAGGCGTCGCCCATGGCGATGACTCGCAGCGGCAAGCTGTGGGCAGTCAAGAGCACCGGGATGCTCTTTCTCCTGTCCTCGGGATAGCGGGAGAGGGCCTCGTCGATCGACTCCAGGAAGGCGTCAATCAGCGAAGGCTCGAGTCCCCACGGGGGCGCACACCGCACCTCGAGGCCGGCATGTGTCGCCGCGGCCTCCCGCACGCCCGCGTGGTAAATCTCCACCGATTGCGGCGCGAGAGGGAGAGAGATCAGCGTCGTGGTGCCGGCGGCGACGAGCTCGGCCACCACGCCTTCGGGATAGGGACCCCAGAGGCGGCCGGCGATCCGGACCGGGATACCGAGGTTCGCTTCGAGGGCGCGGCCCTGCTCGGCGGTGATGCGCATGAGCGGGGAGCCGCCGATGCGCTGGAACCGACGTTGCACCTCGTCAACGATGTGCGCCGGCGTGGGGCGACCGCGGCGGATGTTGTGGAGGAAGGCGGGGATGTCCTCGACCTTGTCGACTGTCCCGTGGCACGTGAGGAGAACGGCGGTGGTCACGCGCGCACTATAGGCCAGAATCCGGGGCCCAGTAGTGGCGGACAGCGCGCGGCGCCTCGGCGGAGCCCTCGATCGTCAGGTAGGGCCGCCCCGGCGCCTTGCCCGGAAACGCGAAGCTCCCGGTGTTGGCGTAGCCCTCCGAGAGCGCCTCGCGGTGGGTGTGACCGAAGATGACGAGCTGGGCGCCCGAGGCCGCGGCCACGTCCTTTGCGCTCGCGGCGAGGCGCTCGGGGACGGTGCCGCCGTAGCGGTTGTGGCCGCTGGCCCAGCTCGCGCCCATCATCGCGGCGCCGAGGCCGAAGAGGACGGCGGCCGGCTCGTGAGCGCCGAGGCCGGCGGCGCCGAGGCCCGACACCATGGTGAGCGAGGCGAGGACCCGATCGAAATACACGCGGGTGAACGTGCGCGAGAAGCTGGTGAGGGTCGGCGTGGCGCCGAGGGCGAAGAGGTCGTCGATCATCGCCGGGGGAAGGCCGAGCTCTTCGGCGAAGCGGGCGCCGCGATCGCGGCCGAGGCTCGCCTCGTCCCCGGCGCGGTAGAGCGGCCCGCTCTTGAGCATCGCCCCGATGGCGGTGTGAAAATAGCGGTAGATGACGTAGGGCGCGCGCTTCCCGTAGCGGGTGAACGAGGAGACGAAGAGCTTGAGCGGCGTCTCGTCGTTGGCCTGGAGGTAATGATGCGCGCCGGTGGGGGCGATGAACTGCTCGACGAAGTGAACGCCGAGGCTCGCCTTGCCGAAGACGAGCGGGTGGCCAGGCGCGTTGTCAGGATCGTAGTGGTGGCCGTGCTCGTAGTGGACGCCGCCGTCGCGGAAGAACCACGGGGAGACGCGGACGCGAGCGCGGCCCTCCGGCGAGGGGCCGAGGGCGTCGAGGAAGCCCTCACGGAGCTCGCCCACGCCGATCTCGGCGTCGTGGTTGCCGCCGAGGAGCCAGAGCTCGCCGCCCTGATCGACGTGGAGCGCGAGCGCGCGGCAGAGCTCGACATGGACGCCGAGCACCTCGCGCACCGCGCGCGCGCCGGTGAGGCGAGGGTGCGAGGCGGGCAGATCGAAGAGGTCCCCCGCGAAGACCAGGCGGGCGCCGGGGTTTTCTCGAACGAGCGCGGCGACCTCACCGGAGACGGGGCCAAGGGCGTCTCGCACGAGATGAAGATCGGCGAGTACGACCGTTCGGGGCGAGCACAACTCCACGCGACCGTTTCAGCACGGACGCTGCCCGGTTGCAATGCAGGTCCCAGGAAAGGGATCACGGACACTCTGCATCTCGGTGGTGTGTTCGAGCTCTCGACCTCCTTTCGGCTCTGCGGGGGCTCGACGGCAGCAACGGCCGGTCCCAGGCAAGCCCTCATGGAAACCAGAGGAGGCACGCCCATCGAGGGTGCCATGATGGATCAACTCCAGCGCGCGCTCTCGACCCAGGATTTCGACGCGCTCGCCCGCTTGTACGCCGAGGACGCGACGCTCGAGGAGGTGAGTAGCCTCAGCCCTCCAGCTCATCCGCTCATGGTGCAGGGGCGAGAGGCGATCCGTCAGCACTTACGCGAGCAGACCCTCCGCGATCCGATCTCGGGTTGGCGGCGTCAGATCCAGCAGACGGCCGTGATCGATGGGCTGGAGACCGAGGACGCGATCGCCTTCACGGAGGAGCGCGTCTACGCCGCCGGTGACAAGGCGATCGCCCAGCATGTGGCGCACAAACGAGACGGCCGGATCATCCACGATCGGCTCGTGGTGGCCTGGGATCCTGACTGAGTCAGTGCGTGTGGGCCTCGAGCGTGGCTTCGACGAGGGCGATCGCCGCGGCCGGGTCGTCGCCCTGAAGCGCGGCGTCGTCCCCCTGGGCGGCGGCGAGGAACCGGGCCCGTCGGCCATCGCGCAAGAGTAAACGAGCGCCCCCGCAGGCGCGGCAGACGAGGCCACCCTCGACCGGATCGACGAAGGCGCTGGAGGAGCCGCCGCAGGGGCGACCGCAGCGCACGCAACGCTCCAGATCGAGCCCCCAGCCGATGGCCGCGAGGAGGCGAAGGCCGAGGCCGCCGAGGCGCGCCTCCGGAGAGGGGTCCGGGCTCGGGTCATCGAGGCCAACGGCAGCGTCGAGATCGTCGAGAAACGCGTTGATCACGGCCCAGAGCGCGGGCTCGGGCGTTTGCGGCGGCGCGGCGCGACGGACCCAGCGCAGCGCGTGGCCGGCGGCCTCGAGGCGGGCGAGATCAGCGGTGAGCGCGAGGCGCGTGCGCGCGATCTCTGCCTCGGCGAGGACGCTGATCTCGGCGCCGGCTCGCTCGTCGAGGCCGACGCGGAGGAGGTGCATCGGCTCGAGCGAGGGGAAGCGCTTCGAGGACCTGAGCGCAGAGCGCGCGACGGCCGAGACGATCCCCCGCTCTTCGGTGAACAGGGTGACGATGGCGTCCGCGTCGCCGAACGGAGCCTTGCGCACGAGGAGCGCCTCGGTCCAGATCCGGGTTCGAAGAGCTCGCCCGTTGCGGAGACCCATCGCGGCGCAGTGTGGAAGATCGGTGAGCCGCTGCGAGCCCGCCCCGCGTCTCTTCCGTCGAAGAGACGACGATGCGCGCTCACACCCTCAAGCTGCCAGAAACTTGCCCGAGCGAGAGCTCCGGGGGCATGTCATGGCCGCGCGGGCGCAGCACGATGCTGAGGGCGAGCGTGAACAGGATCAGCAGGAGGACGAACGCGATGGCCACACCGAAGCGTTTGCCCTGCGATCGTCGCGCCGGCGCCGAGATCGGCAGCGGGGTGACCCAGGCGACGCGACGGCTCGCGGTGTACCGGGCCAGCACTTCGTCGACCGAGAGCGAGACAGCCCGGGCGTACGCTTTGAGGAAGCCGCGGACGAACACCTCACCTGGCAAATCATCGAAATGGTCAGCCTCGATCCGTTCGATCGAGACGACAGGGATGCGGGTGGCGCGGGCGAGCTCTTCGACGCTCATCGCCTTGCCCTCGCGCGTACGCTTCAAGTAGCGGCCGATCGAGTCCATCTCATTCACCCATTCATCCAGACCACGTTTCCAGGACCAGTCCTTTCGGTTGCTGCTTGCCGCCCCGCGCCCCCTACCCCGGGGCCGGACGGCGATAAGTTACTGGTACACCTGTAAATCCGCCTTGCAGCGCAGGCCGACCGGGGTCGAGGCCGAGAGCTCGCTGCATTTCTGGAGGTCGGCGCGGGCCTCGGTTTTTGCGCCTTGCTTGGCCAGAACCCGAGCCCGTGCGCTCCATGCGTCCTGGAGCCTTTTGCATTCCGGCCGGTCGGTGTCTACAGCCTTCGACAAGGCCTCGCGTGCAAGAGGCAGATCGCCCTTCTTTTCGAAGGCCAGGCCCAGGCGGAAATGGCCGACGCAAAACAAGGGCTGAGCTGCCACTGATCGGCGGAGCGCGTCAATCGCTTCCTCGACGCTGCCGCGCTCGAGGTAGGCCCACCCGAGGTTGCCCCAGGCTTTCTCCGGGGTGCCGTAGAGGATGTCGTCGGCGAGGGGCTTGAGGACGGCGATCGCGTCGTCGTAGCGCTTCTCGTGGATGAGAATGACGCCGAGGGCGTTCTTGGCGTCGCGATGATCGGGGGACGCGCGGAGCGCCTCGCGGGCGAAGTGCTCGGCCTCGTTGAAGCGGCAGTCGCTCGAGTGCTCGTCGATGGCGCAGAACTGGAAGAGGATCACCGACCCGAGGTACGCGGCCTCGGCGTTGGCGTCGTCGAGCTTCAGCGCCTTCTGCACGTGGTCGAGCGCGTCGCGGAAGCGCTGCCCCTGGAAGGCGTCGCGCGCCAGATCGTACTCGCCGAGGGAGCGCTGCTCGGCGCCGGCGACCGGCGCAACCGACCCGGTGCCGCTGCAACCGACGACGAAGCAGCCGAGAGACGCGAGCACGCTTGCTCGCGTCAAACCTCGCCTTGCTGCGCCGTGTCGGCGGTCGATCACCGGGTGTTCAGCCTCTTGCGCCCGAAACCTCGCGTTTCGGGGGACGCCCTTGGGTATCTGAGATGACCGGGCACGTCAACACGTCCAGCGCGCCCCTGCCTGGCCGCTTTCAGAGAACCGAAAAGAGGGCTTCCAGCGGAGGGAATACGGCGTAGTCTATTGCCCTATTTTTCTGGCCATGACGGCGTTCAGCCCTCGCCGCGGATCTCGTCCTTGATGCCAAGAAGGCCATAAAGCCGCCGCATTGCCTCGAGATCGGGGACCTCGAGGCGCTCGTCGCTGACCTTGATGTACTGCCCTTCGCGGAGCTGCTGGACAGCGCGTTTGACGGTGTCGACGTCGAGCCCGATGCGCGTCGAAAGTTCCATCGGCGAGATGGCGAACGAGGCGCCCGGGCCGGAGGTGGTCGCGTCGCGGGCCTGCTGGGCGAGCTTGAGGAGCGCGCTCACGACCTTCGACTGGGTGTCCGCGAGCATCATGATCTCGATCTGATCCTCGGCGTCGCGGAGCCGGCGGACGAGCTGCTGGACCAGCCGCGCCGCGACGCTCGGGTTGTGCTCGAGCAGGTTCTGGAGCGTCTCCTGACCGAGGACCAGGGCCGTTCCTGCGGCGAGGGCGATCGCCGTCGAGGAGCGAGGTGCGCCGAGGATCAACGCCGACTCGCCGAGCAAATCCCCCGCCTTGAGGACCATCAGGCTGCGCTCGGCGCCGCGGACGCGCTTGATCAGGCGGACGCGGCCCTCTTCCAGGAGGTAGGCCTCGGTGCCCGGATCGCCTTCGCGGTAGAGCACCTCGCCGGCGTGAAACGAGCGGCCGAGGCGCGCCTGGACGGGCTCCGGCGGGGCGGGCGGTTCCTCGATGGGCGGGGCGGGATCCGAGGGGGTGGTCATCGCGGCGCGCAGTCTAACCGAGCTCAGCCAGGAGGATCCTCTCTCGTTGGCGTAGCGAGCGGCTTGGCGTCGGGCGGGCGCACGTAGAGCGGCTCGAGCAGGGCGGGATCGCTGTCCGCTCCCTTCGCAAGGCGCGCGGCGGCGAGGCGGCCGACCCAGGCGGCGTCAGGGAGATCGAGCGCCGGGGAGCGCACCAGGACCGGCGGCGCCGGATCGATCGAGGCGACCACCTCCCCGATGATCACGATTCGCCTTGTTTCACCAGGGATGGTCAGCGAGTCGGCCGCGCGGGGCGCGCACCGCGGCGGGGCGAGGTCGCGCACGACGCCGTCCACGAGCGCGTAGGCGGCGAGGAACACTTCGTCCTTCTTGGCGTCGATCGCGGCGAGGACGACGTCCTCGGCGGTCGCCGCGCCCTCGCCGAACGCCGCCGCCGCCATGGCTTCGAGCGAGACGACGCCAGCGAGGGGAACGCCGAGGCCGAGCGCGATCCCTTTGGCCGAGGCGACGCCGACGCGCACGCCGGTGAACGAGCCCGGACCTTTGTCGCAGGCGATCGCGGCGAGGGCTCCGCGGTCGAGGCCCGCGGCGGCGAGCGCCGCGTCGATCGCCTCGAAAATACGCTCGGCGTGGCCTTGAAGGTCGACGTAGCCGCCGGTGCCGAGGATCTCGCCGTCGGCGATCACCACAGCGCTCCCGCGCGGGGTGGAGGTGGAGAGGGCGAGGATCTTCATCGGGGAACGTTGCGGCCGAGGGGCTGTCGAGCCCACTCTGTGATGAGCGAATCGGAGATCATGCGGCGGGTACTATGGCCAACGTGGGGCGCGGTGCGAAGGGCCCTCGTGGCCAGCGCCGGCTCGATCGCTTTCCACGGCGGCTTCGTGGCGCTGGCGTTGCTGGTCGCGATGCTGAAGCGCGAGCCCGTCCCTGGCAACGTCGTGAGGCCGGCCGATCCGGTCGACGTGTGGTCGGGCGTGACGGCGGCGATCGGCGGAGAGCATCTCGTCGACGTCAACGTGGACGCGCTCGGGCAAGCCGCTCCCAACGGGCCCGCGGTGCCGCCCTCGCCGCCCGCGGCGCCGCCTCCCCCCGTTGCTGCGGCAATTCACGCGGCGCCCGTGGAGAAGCCGGCCGCAGAGAAGCCTTCGCTTCCCGACGATCCCGCCGGGATCGAGCCTCCGCCGAAGCCCCGCGCGAAGAAGCCCAGGCCCGCCGCGATCGATCCGAAGGCGAGCACCTCCGCGGTGGATCCGGCGTCGCCTGACGAGAAGCCCGCTCCGCCCGCGTCGCCGCGAACAGCGAAGCGCAAGGCCGGCGGCGGCGGCGCGGACGGCGCGAACGGCGACGGCGCGAAGGCGGGTCCGTTCGGCGCCGAGGGGCCCAGCGCGGTTCGCAGCCTGGGGCGCGCGTTCACCCGGGGGATCCCGGCGGCGTGTCAGGCCGATCCCGGCTGGGGCAAGCTGCCTGTGGGCGACGCAGGATCGATCGAGGTGGCGATCACCCTCGACGAGAGCGGCCACATCACCGGGTACAAAGCGCTGGCGAGCGATCCGCCGAAGCAGCTCGCCGCGCTGGTGAAGCGGACGATCGCCCTGCTCGACGCCGGGACGTTCGCGCTCAAAGGCGACGTCGGCGCCGGCGTGGAGGTGCTGCGGATCCAGGCCAGCGTGAGCGATCTGGAGGCGGAGGAGGCGGGCGGAGTCGCCGCGCTCTCGTTTGGCGAGGGGAAGGCCGCGTTCACCCAGGAGAGCGGGCGACACGTCGAGGTGACGCTGCGCGTGGTCAAGGTCGAGGTCCCCGCCGCGCCTTGAGAAACGCTACGGAATGCGCCAACGCAGGGCGCGCAGGACGGCGTCCACCGACGGCTTGTACCCGAACGTCGGCGCCTGGACGCCGACGGTGATCGGCGCGCACACCGAGCCCACCGCCGCGCGATCCCCGAGGCCCTTCACGACCTGGAGCTCGCGCGTCCCGGGCACCGCGCGGGCGTACCGCTGCACCGAACCGTAGCTCCCGTCGTTCGCCTGGCAGACCGGGTTGGTGTTGATGTTCGTACCGTCGCACTCGCAGGCAGCGCCGACGCAGGACTTCGGCGCCTGCCGCGGGTAGATGCAGGCGTACTGAAGGTCGTTCTTGTCGACGATGACGCGCTCATGCCCGTTGACCGGGTTGGCCAGGGCGGGCGCGTCGGGCGGGGCAACAGCGATCCCGGTGCGCGGGTTGGTCCCGCTCCGCGGCTCGATGGAGGAGATCATCAGCGGATCCTTCGGCGCGATGCCGTTCGCTGGATCGCCGAGCACCAGATCCCAGTCGATCTCGCTCGGCGGAGCGAACCCGCTCGCGAGCGAGGTTGGATCCTTCACGAGGTCTTGCCAGGGGACGCCGACGACCGCGCCGAACAGGACGAGCTTGGGTGATCGGTTGCCGACGAAGAGCGGGTTGTCAACGATGTTGCCGTCCCGATCGGGCACCTCGAGGTTGGTGAGACCGTCGATGTAACGACTCACCGGGTAGAGAAAATCGATCCCGAAGCGACGCTTCTGATCGAAGCAACGGAGGTTGACCGGATCGCTCACCGCGTCCGCCGTGGGGAGCTGGCAGATCGGATCCGTCGCCGTCGGCGAGCAGCCGCTCGGCGTGGACTGACCGCACGAGGCGCAGCAAGGATCGTTGGGGTTCGACGCGCACTCGACGCGCGCCCGAGGCAGGTGAAACGTGTCCTTACCGCTGTTGGGATCGGTGCTTTGCCCGGCGAGATAGAACTGCCCACCTTCGCGGGTCGAGCAGTCGTTTTCGTCGGTGAGCAGGAGGACCACCAGCGCCGAGTCGGGGCGGAGGAAATCCTTGCGCTCTTGAAGGAGGATCGCGTCGGTGCCTGTGGGGACGGCCTTGCCGTTCGTCACCACGATCTCCGCGTAGGGGTTGGGGTCGACGAGGAAGCGGTACACGCTCTCGAGCTGCGACTCGAAGCCGCAGCCTTGCTCGCCCGCTCCCTTGACCAGATCGACGAGCTTGGCGGTGAGCACCTGCTCGCTGCTCTCGCCGGGCGGGAGGTACGCACCGCCGGGATCCCACGCGAGGAAGCCCTGGTCCTGGTAGGTCTGCACGACGCCCGCGCCCCCTTCGGTGCGCCTGAGCAGGTGCGCGGCGTCGTCCTGCGACGACACGAAGCTCGGGCTCTTGGGGCTGCACAGATCGGCGCCGTGGCTGCCGAGGCTCGTCGAGATCATCCCGACGTGGATATCGGTCACCGGCGCGAAGTCGCGCACGCCGACGTCGCACGCGGCGTCGGGAACGGAGGGCTTCGCGACGACGTTGCCGAGGCCGTTGACGCACGCGGGGTGGACGAGGCGATCGATCAGGTACGGCACCGTCTCAGCGAGCGCCTGGTGAGCGACCTCGAGGTTCCGCGAGTTGTCGACGACGAGGAGAATATCGACCTTCGTGGCCTCTTCGAGCGGCGGCGGCGGGGCGGCGTCCGCGTCCACTTCCACAACGTCGGAGCCCGCGTCGAGGATCGGGTTCGTCTCGATGTACGAGCGCCCGTCGCAGGCGCCGAGGAGCGAGCCCGCGAGCGCGGCCGCGGCGACGCTGCCGGAGACAAGAAAGCCTCTACGCATGCGCGCAGGCTACATCGTGACCACGGAGGCTGCTACGGTACGCCCCATGGCAGCACGAGCGAGGCACGTGTGCCCCATCTGCGCCCGCGAAGCAGCGCCGCAGGACGGCACTCCGAAGAACCCTTCGTTTCCATTCTGCTCGCCGGCGTGCAAGCTGGTCGACCTGGGCAAGTGGCTCGACGGCACCTACCGGATCCCGGACACCGACGGCTCTTCTTCCGAGGGCGACGACGAGCAGCGACCTCGCCGCGACGAGGACGAGGGATGAGCCGGGCCCTCCTCAGCGGCGGGACCGTCGCATCAATCGTTGCTGTTGCAACGATCGCCGGAGCGCAGTGGCCCGCGACGGCGGCGCAGCCGGCCCCCTACAGCGCGGCGCCGAGCGCGCCGCCGCCGAGCCCGTGGGGCGCGATGCAGGCCGGCGGCCTCACGCCGCCGTCGCCGATACCCAGCGACGCGAAGGCCGGCGCGGGGAAGACGGAAGAGCAGCTCGATCGATCGAAGAAGCAGGACTCGGGGCGCGGCCTCGAGTGGGTCTGGGTCGACGTCGGCGGCGGCTTCGAGCACCTCGGCCTGCGCACCTTCACCCCGAAAGAAGAGGCGTTCTCCGCGGGCTTCGTCGACACCACCGCGAGCGGCGGCATGCTCAGCGGCGGCCTCGGCGCGCGCCTGCTGTTCTTCACGCTCGGGGCGCGCGGGCGCATCGCGTTCTTCAGCCCGTTCAACCGGCTCAGCCTCGGCCCCGAGATCGGGTTTCGCTTTCCCATCGGTAACATCGAGCCCCACGCCGACGTCGGCTTCGGCTGGACGGGCCTCGGCAGCTTCAACGGCGCCGTCGCGGGCGACGCCGAGGCGATCGCGATGCGCGGCGTCTACGCGCGCGTGGGCGGCGGCATCGATTACTACCTGACGCCGGTGTTCTCGGTCGGCGTCGGCGCGAGCTTCGAGCTGCTTCACCTGTCGCGGCCCGGCCTCTCGCCGGAGCAGATCGCGGCGCTCAAGGCGCTGCCGAACCTGACCGCCTCCGAGCGCGGGCGCGCCGATCTGCTCGGCACCGCGGCGACGAGCGACGGGGGCGCGTTCTCGGCGATGGGCCAGCTCGGGCTTCATTTCTAGGCCTCTTGAACGCGACCCGCCTCGGCCTCGCGCTCCTCACGCTTGCCGGCCCGATCGCCGTCTTCGTGGCGTTGCTCCACCGACTGCGCGGGCAGATAGCGACGCAGGATCGCCGGCCCAAGCGCTTCGCGCTGGCCCTCGGGACGCTCGCGTTCGGCGCCCTGCTCTACCTGCCAGCGTGGCGCCTCGAGGCGTGGCTCTCGACCTGGGCCGCGCTCGACGAGCACGCGCAGACGGCGACCGATCTGCAGGCGCTGGTTTATGCGTTCTTCGTCGTCGCGCCGCTGGAGCAGGGGCTCAAGGTCGCGGCCGTCGGCCCGGTGTGGCGAACCCAGCACTTCGAGGCGAAGATCGACGGCGTCGTCTTCGCGGCCGCCGCGGCGCTCGGCTTCATCTCGGCGCACAACGTCGAGCTCTTCCTCACGCGCGGGACCGACTGGCTCGTCCTCTGCCGCGCGCTGCTCGCGGTGCCGGCGCACCTCTTCTTCGCCGCCTCGTGGGGCTACGCGCTCGGGCGCGAGGCGCTCGCGTCGTCGCAGAAGAGCGAGGCGAAGAAGGGCTTCGGCGGGCGCGCGTTCAACCTGACCTGGCTCGTGGCGATGCTCTTCAACGGCATCTACGATCACCTCGTCTTCGGCCGCGGCGCGACGGCGCTGCTCGGCACGCTGCCGATCCTCCTCTGCATGGTGGTGATCGGGGTGATGGCGGCGCGCGAGCTGCTCAAGCAAAAGGAGGGCGCGCGGGCGGTGCGGAGGCGCTTCCTCCCCGCGCTCGCGCCGCCGTCGATGCGCGCGGTGCGCGAGGCGCTCTCGCGCTCGGAGCGCCCGGTGATGGTGACCTGGATCGGCGTCGGCGCGCTGGTGACGACGGGCGTGATGACGGCGGCGCTCGCCGGCGCGGTGGCCCTCGGTCACCGCCTCGGGATCGATTTCACGGCCGTCGATCGCGACGACAGCGTGGGCACGGCGAGCCTCCTCCCGCTGGTGCTCCTCGCCGGCGCGGCGCTGACCGCGTTCCCGATCGCGGGCTACCTCGTGGCCCGCGCCTCGTCGACGCGCAGCGTGCTCGAGCCGGCGATCGCGGTGGGCCTCGCCATCGCCGGATCGCTGGTGTTGCTCGGCCTCGCGGCGCCCGTGGCGGTCGTCTTCGCGACCGCGTTCGCCCCCGTCGCCTTCGGCCTCGCGTGCATGGGCGCCTGGATCGGCATCACGCGGTAGCGACGCCGACGACAGCGTCAGGCCGTCTTCTCGGCCTTCGGATCGTGCTGCTGGAGATCGGCCTCGAGCTCGCGGAGCAGCTCCTTCGCGCGGGGCGAGAGCGACTTCGGGATCTCCACCTGCATCACCACCTGGAGCGAGCCCTTGCCGCGCCCGTCGAGCCGCGGCGCGCCGCGCCCCTTCACGGTGATCACGTCGCCGGGCTGAGTGCCCGAGGGGACGTCGACGTCGACCGCCGTGTCGTCGGGCAGCTCGAGATGGAGCGAGCCGCCGAGCGCCGCCTCGACGAGCGACACGTGCCCGCGCGTGACGAGATCGAGGCCGTCGCGCTCGAAGCGCGGGTCCTGCGCGACCTCGATGTCGACGTAGAGATCGCCGGCGGGGCCGCCCTGCGATCCGGGCATGCCCTGGCCGGGGACGCGGAGGCGCTGGCCGTTGTCGACGCCGGGAGGAAACGAGACGACGACCTTGCGCGACTTCTCCACCGCGCCCTGGCCGTTGCACGTGGGGCACGGCGTCTTCACGACCGAGCCTTCGCCGTGGCACTCGGGGCACGTCTGCGTGAACATCACGAAGCCGCGCGACGTCGAGACCTGACCGACGCCGCCGCAGGCCCCGCAAGGGCGCCGCTTGGTGCCGGACTTGGCGCCGGTGCCGCCGCAGTCGTCGCAGGTGGCGGGCATGCGCAGCGGGACCTCGCGCTTGCAGCCGAGCAGCGCGTCCTTGAGCGTCAGCCGCTGCTGGAGGCGGAGATCTTGACCACGGCTCGGGCCGCCGCGCCGACGCTGGCCGCCCCCGCCGCCGCCGCCGCCGAAGAACTCCGAGAAGATGTCCTGGAAGTGGGAGAAGATGTCGCCGTTGCCGGGATCCGCGGGTATCCCCTCGAGGCCTGCGTGCCCGAAGCGGTCGTACCGGGCGCGCTTGTCGTCGTCCGACAGGACCTGGAACGCTTCGGTTGCTGCTTTGAAGCGACCCTCGGCGGCGCTGTCTCCGGGGTTCCGATCAGGGTGACTCTTGAGAGCCTCCTTCCGGTACGCCTTCCGGATGTCGTCACTCGAGGCATCCTTCGCGACGCTGAGAATCTCGTAAAAGTCGGGTTTTTGGCTCATGTGCGGACGGCAGCGGTCGGAAGGCCTGCTCCGGAGACAGAGGGGAAGGAACCATAAGTCGCCTCCTGTCCCTGTCAACGATTACGTCCGGACTCCGCTAGCGGCGTCCGGTAGCACAACCGCCCTCCGCCAGGGAGCCAAGATCATCGAGCTCGCAGATTCACGGAGATGAAGGAGCGCGCGCGCGGCCAACCGATATTCGGTCCAGCCGGCGCGCCCCATCGATTACTGACTACGGCGCTGGAACGCCGGGGTGTCCCACTCGGAGTCGAGCGGCGGCACGAACGACGCGCGCTCGCGGCTCGTGCCGCTGTTGGCGCCGGCTGCGACCTGCGCGGGAGACGCCGAGCGGCGGCTCGGGACGACCGCCTCTTCCATCCGCATCGGCTGGCGCTGCGACGACGCGCCGCGCGCCGGGAGCGGCGGGCTCGACGACGCGACGCGCGCGCTGAGCTGCGACGCCGTCGACGCGATCGAGCCGAGCGACGAGGGCCGGCTCGACGCGCTGCTCGCGAGGTGCTGCGGCACCTCGGCGACCACGTGATCGAAGCCGGTGGCGATGACCGTCACCTTGATCGCGTCGCCCATCGTCTCGTCGACGGTGGCGCCGAAGATGATGTTCGCGTCCTCGTGCGCCATCTCCTGCACGAGCGTGGCGGCCTCCTCGATCTCGCGCATGCGCATGTCGGGGCCGCCGACGATGTTGATGAGGACGCCGGTCGCGCCCTCGACCGAGATGTCGTCGAGGAGCGGCGAGCTGACGGCCATCTCCGCCGCGAGGCGGGCGCGGCCCTGACCCTTGGCGCAGCCGGTGCCCATGAGCGCGCGGCCCATGTTGCTCATCACGGTCTTCACGTCGGCGAAGTCGACGTTGACGATCCCGTTCTGGGTGATGAGGTCGCTGATGCCCTTGATCGCCTGGTAGAGGACCTCGTCCGCCTTGCGGAAGGCGTCGATGAACGAGAGGTCCTCGTCGCCGAGCGAGAGGAGCTTCTGGTTCGGGATCGTGATCAGCGTGTCCACGTGCTCGCTGAGCATGGCGAGGCCGAGCTCGGCGCGGCGCGCGCGCTGCTTGCCCTCGAAGAAGAACGGCTTCGTCACCACGCCGACCGTGAGGCACCCCTCCTCGCGGGCGAGCTGGGCGATGACGGGGGCCGCGCCGGTGCCGGTGCCGCCGCCCATACCGGCGGTGACGAACACCATGTCGGCGCCCTGGATGACCTCCTTGATCCGCTGCACGTCCTCGAGCGCCGCCTTGCGGCCCTTCTCGGGATCAGCGCCGGCGCCGAGGCCGCGCGTCACGTTGGCGCCGATGTGCAGCTTCAGCGGCGCGGAGCTGGCCGCGAGCGCCTGCGCGTCGGTGTTGACGACCATGAACTCGACCCCCTCCAGGCCGAAATTCATCATCGTGTTGACCGCGTTGCCGCCGGAGCCGCCGCAGCCAATGACCTTGATCCGCGCGTCGTAGCCAGCGCTCTCGTCGGCAAACTCGATGGAGAAACTCATGAAACGCCTCCCGGGGTGTTGGCCGCGCCGAACCTCCACGGGTCGTGCCGGCCGGCGAGCTCTGGGGCTCGCCCTCGTGACGCGGAGGGGTGAGCCTCCGCCTCTAAAAACCTTGAAGGAACGGCTCGCGCCGCTCCGTTTTCACCATCCCCTGTGGGCGCCTCTTCCCAGGCGGGGACGGGTGCTGCATGTCGCCTGCGGGGGCGAGAGTGACGCGCTCTACGCGCTCCTATCGCCGGCCACGGCCATACATTTCAAACCAAATTCTCTAACAACTTTCCTTGATGCCGTCACTCCTAGAATGCCGCTCTCAACCAGTTCCAAAAGCGACCGCTCTTCTGCCTCTCAATCAAAATTTCATCTGCTTCGATTGTGCTTTGAACCCGCTCGCGGCCGGAGGTCTTACGGAGCTCCGGGCGGCCCTGGGGAGGCGCCTCCGCGGCGGCGCGCTCGCGCGCCTGGATCAGCGCGGCGGCGCCGTACTGAACGAGCCCGACGCCGGTGGCGTACTGCGGACCGGCCACGAGCTGGGTGATGCCGCGGACCCCGACGGGTAGACCGAGCCGGACGGGCATTCCGAGGATTTCCTCGGCGAATTCGGTCATTCCATCGAGGAGCACCGCGCCGCCCGTGAGCACCACGCCGGCCGAGAGCTGCTCCAGCATCCCGGTGTCTTCGATCCGCTTGCGGAGCACGGCGAAGATCTCTTCGACGCGCGGCTCGATGATGTCCGAGAGCACGCGGCGCGCGACCTTGCGGGGCGAGTGACCGCCGACGCCGGGGACCTCGATCTCTTCGTCGTCGCCGACCATTCGCCCGAGAGCGCAGCCGAAATTGCGTTTGATCCGCTCGGCTTCTGCCATTGGCGTGCGGAGCCCGGCGGAGATATCCGCGGTGATGTTGTTGCCGCCGACCGGGATGACGCTGGCGTGGGCGATGCCGCCGTCGACATAGAGCAGCAGGTCGGTCGTCCCGCCGCCGATGTCGATCACCGCGACGCCGATCTCCTTCTCGTCCTCGGAGAGCACGGCCTCGGCGCTCGCGAGCGGCTCTAACACCACGTCGGCGACGGTGAGACTGCAGCGCTCGGCGCAGCGGACCACGTTCTGCACGCACGACGTCGCCGCGGTGACGAGGTTGACCTTCACGCCGAGGCGGACGCCGCTCATCCCGACGGGATCGCGGATGCCGTCCTGGTTGTCGACGACGAACTCCCGCGGGAGCACGTGGAGGATCTGGCGATCGGCGTCGACGGGGATCGCGCGCGCGCCCTCGAGCACGCGGTCGACGTCGTTGCGCGTCACCTCGCCGCCGCCGATCGCGGCGACGCCGTCGGAGCTCTGGCAGCGGATGTGGCTGCCGGCGACGCCGGCGTACACGGTGCGGATCTCCACGCCGGCCATCGTCTGCGCGGCCTCGATCGCCTCGGAGATCGCGCGCACGGTCCAGTCGATGTTGGAGACGACGCCCTTGCGCAGGCCGCGGCACGGCACGTTGCCGACGCCGAGGATGGTGATCCCGTCGGAGTCGACCTCGCCCACGACGGCGGTGACCTTCGTCGTCCCGATGTCCAGGCCGACGACAATCTCGGAGGTCTCGATGCGGCTCTTCATTCGCGTCCCAGCTCGTGCGGAGGGCTTCCTCGCGTAATCACGGCCCGAAGCTGCCATGGTGCCTGGATCGTGGCCAAGTTTTGCCGGGCGATTTGCTCAGTGATTCTCGCGCTCATCGCATCCTCACCACGACCCGCTCGGGGTGCGCGTCGTTGTCGAGGAAGATCACCTGCGCGTTGGCCTTGCGTCGCGCGACCTCGTTGAGCACGCGCGACGCTTGCTCGATCTTGTCGCGGTACGGCGGCATCCCGAGGTGGAGCGCGATGGCCTCCTTGCCGATGGTGACGGTGAGCACGCCGTCCTTCTCGAGGTGGAGCTCTTCCACCGGGTAGCGCTTGGCGATGCCGGTGCGCTCGAAGTCTTCGACCACGTCGAGCACGCGCTTGACCGCGAGGACCACGCCCGCGCGATCGCGCGCGACCTGCTCGGCGGTGATGCCGGTGACGACCGGGAGATCACTGGGGTCGTCCTCGCCGAGCTTCTTGAACAGATCGCCGTCGCGGGTCGCGAGGTAGAGCTCGCCGCTGATCACCGCCGCGGCGTAGGCCTCGCGCTCGACGACGTTGATCGCCACGGTCGAGGGGAGCTTGCGCGTCACGGTGGCCCGCTCGATCCAGGGATCCTGCGCGAGGAGTTGGCCGGCGCGGTTGAGATCGAGGGCGAAGATGTTCTTGCCGACCCCGACGCCGGCGGCGTCGGCGACGGCGGCGGCGCTGCGGCGGCGCTCGCCCTCGACGAGCACGGTGCGGACCGCGAAGCGCGGGCTGGTCGTGACGTAGCGGCGCGCGCCCCAGGCGACGCCGATCGACGCGGCGACGACCACGATCGCGCCGGCGACGAGCTGGAGCCCACGAGAGACGCGGCTCTCCGCTCGCCTCGACGGCGGGCGCAACGAGGTCGTCGCCGGCCCGGGCAGCGGCGAGTCGTCGCCGCCGACGGTCGGATCGCGCGGAGCGTCGATGACCGCCGATCGAGCCTTGGCGGCCTTGTTGCGGCGGTTTCCCGAGGCGCGCTCGCTCATGCCGGCGGCCCCTCTCCGATCGCCGCCGGCTCGAACGTCGGCGTGGGCCCGCCGTTCCTGGCGTCGAGCCGCGCCTTGAGCGTGCGCACCGCGGCGTTCACGTCACCGGCGCCGAGGGCGATCACCACGTCGCCGGGGCGCACGATCCGCTCGAGCGCTTCCGGGAGATCGAGCTTGTCGCCCACGTAGCTCGCGTCGTGGTGGCCGTGCTCGCGGATCGCCTGGACGAGCTTCTCCGCCGTCGTGCCGGGGATCGGCGCCTCGCCCGCGGCGTAGATGTCGGTGACGAGGAGCACGTCGGCCTGGTTGAAGGCGCGAGTGAAGTCGTCGAAGAGATCGCGCGTGCGGGTGTACCGGTGCGGCTGGAAGGCGACGACGATGCGGTGCCCGTCGCCCGGGAACGCGCGCTGCGCGGCCTCGATCGTGGCGCGGACCTCGGCCGGGTGGTGGCCGTAGTCGTCAACGAGCGTGACGCCGCCGGACTGGCCGATCACCGTGAAGCGCCGCGCTACGCCGCCGAACGTGGAGAGCGCCTGCTTGGTCACGTCGAGCGGGACCTCGAGCTCGTCGGCGACGGCGATGGTCGCGAGGCAGTTGAGGACGTTGTGCGCGCCCGGCATCTTCACGGTGAAGCCGCCGAGGGGCTCGCCGCGGCGGTAAGCGTTGAAGCTCGTCTCGAGCCCGCGAAACTGGATCCCGCGCGCGGCGTAGTCGGACTGGGGCGAGACGCCGTAGGTCACGTGGCGGCGCTGAACCCGCGGCAAAATGTCCTGCACGTGGGGGTGATCGAGGCAGAGCACCGCGAGGCCATAGAACGGGACGCGCGCCGCGAACTCGACGAAGGCGTCCTTGATCTTCTCGTGGGATCCGTAGTGATCGAGGTGCTCGGGATCGATGTTGGTGACGACGGCGATCGTCGGCGTGAGGCGCAGGAACGAGCCGTCGCTCTCGTCGGCCTCGGCCACGAGGAGATCGCCCGCGCCGAGGCGGGCGTTGGAGCCGAGCGCGGCCATTTTCCCGCCGACCACGACCGTGGGATCGAGCCCGGCGGCGCGGAGCACAGTGGCGACGAGCGAGGTCGTCGTCGTCTTCCCGTGCGAGCCAGCGATCGCGACGCCGTACTTCACGCGCATGAGCTCGGCGAGCATCTCGGCGCGGGTAATCACGGGGATCCCAAGGGCGCGGGCCTCGGTGAGCTCGGGGTTCTCGGCGCGGATCGCGCTCGAGTAGACGACGACGTCCACGCCCGAGATGTTCTCGTAGCGGTGCCCGAGATCGATGCGCACGCCGAGGGTCTGGAGCCGACGGGTGGTGCCGCTCTCTTTCATGTCCGAGCCCGACACGTCGAACTCGAGCGAGCGGAGGATCTCGGCCAGGCCGCTCATCCCCACGCCCCCGATACCGACGAAATGTACGTGCCGGACGCGTCCGCGAAACATCAGCTGGCCTCCTTCGACACCGCGCGAGAGCGGGCGAGGTTCAAGAGATCCCGGGCGACAAAAGATGCGGCTTCGGGCTTGCCGAGCGCGCCGGCGGCGTGGGCCATGCGGACGCGGCGCTCGGGATCACGCGCGAGGCGCTCGAGCTCGTTGGCGACGCGCGCCGGCGTCGCGTACGACTGCTCGAGGGCGACGGCCGCGCCCTGACGCGCCAGCGAGAGCGCGTTCTTGTGCTGGTGATCGTCGGACGCGAACGGGTACGGGATCAAGATCGAGGCGCGCCCCACCGCGCAGAGCTCGGCCAGTGACGAGGCCCCGGCGCGCTCGATGATCACGTCCGCGGCGCCGATCGCCGCGGCGACGTCGTCGATGAACGGGACGACGCTGACGCTCTCCACGCCGAGCTCAGTGTAGAGGGCGTGCACCTCCGCTTCACGATCGCGCCCGGTCTGGTGCACCACCGAGAGGCTGACGCCACGGCGCTTCGCAGCGGCGATCGCCTTGGGGACCAAGGCGTTGAGCGCCTGCGCGCCCAGGCTGCCGCCGAGGACGAGCACCGTGAGCGGATCGCCCTTGGCCACGTACGGCGCCGGCGAGAAGGCGCGGCGCAGGGGCACGCCGCTCCGCCGCACCACGCTCGGGCGGAGGAAGCGCTCGGCCTCGGGGAAGGCGACGTAGGCGCGCGCGGCGAAGGGCGTGAGCAGGCGGTTGGCGAGGCCGAGCACGCTGTTGGGTTCGAGCATCGTCACCGGCACGCCGGAGAAGCGTGCGGCGAGCGAGACGGGCCCGGCCGCGTAGCCGCCGACGGAGAGCACGACGTCGGGACGGAGGCGCCGCACCAGGGCGCGCGCCTCGGGGATCGATCCCGCCGCGCGGGTGACGCCCTTGAGAAAGGCGCGCACGCCGCCGCCGCGGAGCGGCAACACGCGGAGCATCTCGAGCTCACCACCGTGCTCGGGGATGACGCGCGCCTCGAGCCCGCGGGACGTGCCGCAGTAGACGACGCGCGCGGACGCGTCGAGCGCGCGGACGGCGTCGCCCACGGCGATCATCGGGAAGACGTGGCCTCCCGTCCCGCCGCCGGCGATGAGGACCGTCACCATCCTGCGCCTCCGACCGCGCCGTCGTCGGCGGACGTCGCGACCAGCGCCGACGCGCTCGGCGCCGCGCGCCGGATCCGCTCGTTCGAGCCGGGCTCGGCCGTCGTCGTGCGCGTGCGGCTGATGCTGAGCAGGATGCCCGCCGCCGCCGCGTTCACGAGCAGCGACGAGCCGCCGTAGCTCAGGAACGGGAGCGTGAGGCCCTTGGTCGGGAAGATGGCCATGGCCACGGCGAGGTTGGTCAGCGCCTGCACGCCGAACAGCGTCGAGATCCCGAAGGCGAGGTAGCTGCCGTAGTCGTCCTGCGCCTCGAGCGCGATCTTCACGCCGCGCGAGACGATGAGCATGTACGCGCCGGCGAGCGTGAGGATGCCGAGGAAGCCGAGCTCCTCGCCGATGATCGCCGAGATGAAATCGGTGTGCGCCTCCGGCAGGTAGAGGACCTGGAGGCCGCGCCCGAGCCCGAGCCCGGAGAAGCCGCCCGAGCCGAAGCTCATCACCGACTGGAACGGCTGGTAGGCGAGATCGTTGCGGTTGTTCTCCATGTCCATCCAGGCGAGGTAGCGCTTGAAGCGGTACTCGCTGAAGCGGACGAGGAAGACCGCGCCGAGGGCCATCAGCGTGGCGAACGCGCCGATGTAGTGGACGCGCGCACCGGCCACGAAGAGCAGGGTGAACGTGAGGAAGAGGAGCACGACAGCGCTCCCGAAATCGGGTTGCTTCAGCAACAGGACTGCAAAGAAGCCCACCACGAGGAGGTGCGGGACGAAGCCGATGTAGAAGCTCTTGATCTTGTCGGCCTTCTTCGAGAGCGAGTACGCCAGCCAGAGCACGATGCCGAGCTTGGCGACCTCGGCCGGCTGGATGTGGATCGGGCCGATGGCGATCCAGCGGTAGGCGTTGCCGGCGCGGTGGCCGAAGCCGACGACGACGAACACCAGCATCGCGGTGACGACCGCCATGATCGGGTAGGTCAGCCGCCGGTATTTCGCGTAGTCGACGCGGCTCACCAGCCACATGCCGACGATGGACATCACGGCGTAGATCGACTGGCGTTTGAGGAAGAACTGCGCGTCATGGTGGCGCACCGTCGCCTCGATGGCGCTGGCGCTGTAGACCATGACCACGCCGAAGCCGATCAGGGCGATCACCGTCGCGGCGAGGACCGAGTCGACCGGGCCGGAGGGGCTCGACGCGAGGAGCGCCGACACGACCGGCGTCCCCGCGGGCGGCGGGACGCTCTGGCCGGCGGCGGGCGGCGGGACGCTCGATCCCTTGGGGATCACGCGGTTGTTGGTCGAGGGCGAGGCCGCGCGCGGGGGCGGCGCACTAGGTCGGAGCCAGCTCATGAGGCACCTGCATGAGCGGCGAGATCGCGCACGACCTGGGTGAAGGCGTCGCCCCGCTCTTTGTAGTCACGAAACATGTCGAAGCTCGAGCACGCTGGACTTAGGAGCACGGCGTCGCCGCTGCGGGCAAGTTCTCGGGCAGCCGTCACGGCCTCGCGCATCGTCCCCGCGCGGGTGATCGGGAGGATTCCGCGGGCCGCGGAGGCGATCCGATCCGCCGCTTCGCCGATCACCACCAGGGCGCGGCCGCGGTCGCGGAGCGCGTCGCAGAGCGGCTCGTAGGCGCCGAGCTTGTCGCGACCGCCCGCGATGAGGACGCAGCGGGGCTCGGCGAGGCCGCGGAGCGCCGCGACCGAGGCGCCGACGTTGGTGCCCTTGGAGTCGTCGTAGTAGCGGACGCCGTCGATCTCCCCGGCGAGCGCGGTGCGGTGATCGAGGCCGGTGAACGAGGCGAGCGCCTCGTCGATCGCACCCTCCCCTGCCCCGAGCTCCGCGGCGACGCCGACGGCCGCGCAGGCGTTGGCGACGTTGTGCGCGCCGGTGATCCCGAGCCGCGCGAGCGGGAACGCAAAGCCTCGTTCGCGGCGCTCGATCCGATCGCCCCGGAGCGCGATGTCCGCCGCCGCGTCGAGAGCGCTGAAGGTGACCACGCGCGCCGATCCGCGCGCGGCCTGCTTCGCGACGAGGGCGTCTCCGAACGGGATGATCGCCGCGTCGTCAGCCGTCATCCGCGCGAACGGGTTGCCCTTGGCGTCAGCGTAGGCGTCGAAGCTCGGGTAGCGATCGAGGTGGTCGTCGGTGATGTTGAGCAGCGCGTGGGCGCGGGCGCGGAGGGTGGGCACGCGCTCGGCCTGGAAGCTGGAGATCTCGAGGACGATCACGTCCCAGGCCTCGTCCACGACCTCCGCGAGCGGCGTCCCGAAGTTGCCGCCGACGAAGGTGCGCTTGCCGGCGCGGGAGAGTATCTCGCCCACGAGCGCGGTGGTCGTGCTCTTGCCGTTGGTGCCGCCGATCAGGGCGATCGGCGCGGTGACGAAGCGCGAGGCGAGCTCCATCTCGCCGATCACCTCGCGGCCGCTGCGCTCGAAGGCTTCGAGCGCGGGGAACGAGGGGACGCCCGGGGAGATCACGACGAGGTCCGCGGCCGCGAAGGCCGCCGGATCGTAGCCGCCGAGCGAGAGCGCCGCGCCGCCCGCCTCGAGGGCGATCGTTGCTGCACCAACCTTTTCGCGCGGCGCCGCGTCGACGCCGACGACATGCGCGCCGCGCGCGAGCAGGAGGCGCGCCGCGGCCACGCCGCTGCGGCCGAGCCCCACCACCACGACGCTCTTTCCGCGCACGTCCATGGCCGTCAACGGAGCTTGAGCGACGCCAGCGAAAACAGCGCCAGGAGGATGGAGATGATCCAGAAGCGGACGATGATCTTCGGCTCCGCCCACCCCTTCTTTTCGTAGTGGTGGTGGATCGGCGCCATCAGGAAGATGCGCTTGCCAGTGAGCTTGAACGAGATGACCTGCGTGATGACGCTGACCGTCTCGATGAAGAAGATGCCGCCGAGGATGATCGAGAGCAGCTCGTTCTTGGTGCAGACCGCGAGCATCCCGAGGCCGCCGCCGAGCGCCAGCGATCCCACGTCCCCCATGAAGACCTGCGCTGGGTACGTGTTGTACCAAAGGAAGCCGATCCCGGCCCCGATGATCGATCCGCAGTACACCGAGAGCTCACCGCAAGAAGCGATCTTGGGGATGTCGAGGTAGGTCGCGAGCGAGAAGGCCCCGAGCGTGGCGCCGGCCAGGTACGCCCAGATCAGGTACGTGCCGGCGTTGATCATCACCGGGCCGATGGCGAGGCCGTCGAGGCCGTCGGTGAGGTTCACCGCGTTGGACGTGGCGACGACGACGAAGACCGCGAAGGGCACGTAGACGCCCATCGGGAGATCGATCGAGTGCTTGGAGAACGCGAGGAACGGGAGCGCGAGGCGCGTCTTGATCTCGTTCCAGTCGTTCGGGAGCTTGCTGGTCGCGAGGAAGGTGTAGGCGATGGCCGAGCCGCCGATCAGCACCTGACCGATGAGCTTGTAGCGACCGGCGAGGCCGCCCGAGCTCTTGCGCTTGAGCTTGAGGTAGTCGTCGAGGTACCCGATGACGCCGTAGCCGGCCGTGACCGCCGTCGTCGCGAGGACGAAGGGGTTGCGGAGGTCGGCCCAGAGCACCGTGGGGAGCAGCAGCGAGAGCAGGATCAGCGCCCCGCCCATCGTCGGCGTGCCCGCCTTGATCAGGTGCGTCTCCGGCCCCGAGGAGCGCACGACCTGCCCGATCTGCTTCTTTTGCAGCTCGCGGATGAACCACGGCGCCAGCACGAACGTGAGCAGCATGGCGGTGATCGTCGCCATGATCGTCCGGAAGGGGATGTACCGGAGGACGTTGAGCCAGCTCAGCCAGCTGTAGTGCGACTTGAGCGGATAGAAGAGCTCGTAGATCACGTCGTGCCTCCGGTGATCCCGCGGTGAGCTTCCGCGAGCGCGCCGACCAGGCGCTCGGTACCGATGCTGCGCGAGCCTTTTACGAGCACGAGATCCTGAGGGCGCACGGCGAGGAGCGCGAGCGCGGCGGCGTCTTCGACGCGGTCGGTGAACGAGGCGACGACGCCGGCTTCGGCGGCGCGAGCGGCGATGCGCGCGGCGGCGCCGGCGATCGCGAAGACCTGGGCGGCGCCGCTCGCGGCGGCGGCGCGGCCGACCTCGTCGTGGCCGGCGTCGCTCTCGCTGCCGAGCTCGCGCATCTCGCCGAGCACGAGGAGGAGGCGGCGCCCGGTGGCGTGGGCGATCTCCGCGGCGGCGCGGATCGACGAGCACGTCGACGCGGGGTTGGCGTTGTAGCTGTCGTCGATCACCGCGAGGCCGCTCGGGAAGATCCGGGGGACAAGGCGGCCGGCGCCGGCGCCCACGTCGGCGCGCGCGAAGGCCTCGGCGCAGAGCTCGCTCGTGAGCGGTGAGCCCAGCGCGAGCGCGACGACGGCGACCGCGGCGGCGCAGGCCAGCGCGCCCGCTTCGCCGAGGAGCGGCGTGGCGAAGTCGACCTCCCCGCGCTCGGTGACCTCGAGGTGAACCCGCGAGCTAGCGATCCCGTCGAGCTCGCGCGCGGTGATCTTCACCAGGGCCTCCGGGGCGCGGCCGTAGAGGACGCGGCGGCGCGCGGGCGAGGCGAGGATGCCGACGCTCACGCGCGGATCGTCGCCGTTGCCGATGGCCACGCCGCCCGCAGGCAGCGCGCGGAAGAGCGCGTGCTTCTCGTGGGCGACGCCCTCGATCGATCCCACGAGCTCGGTGTGGGCCGCGGCGACGAGGGTGACGACGCCGATCTCGGGCTCGGCGATCCGGCAGAGCTCGGCGATCTCGTCGGGCCGGTTCATGCCCATCTCGATCACGCCGACGCTGTGCTCGGGCGCGAGGCCGAAGAGCACCATCGGCACGCCGATGCGGTTGTTGAGGTTGCCCTGCGCGCCGTGGACGCCGCCGGGCCGGAGGAGCTCTATCAGCGCGGCGAGAGCGACGCGCGTCGTCGTCTTGCCCGCGGATCCGGTGATGGCGATGAGCTGGCGGTCGCCGCCGAGCGCTCGCCATTTGCGCGCATGGGCGCGCGCGAGATCGCCGAGGGCGACGAGGGTGGATCCGACGCGAACCACCGCGAGATCCGCGGGCGCGGCGACGTCGCGCTCGACCAGCGCGACGCTCGCCAAGGCGCGCGCCGCGGCGTCGAGGTGCGCGTGGCCGTCGTGGATCTCGCCGTGCAAGGCGACGAACGCGGCGCCGGGCACGAGGGCGCGCGTGTCGGTGGAGACGGAGACGATCTCGGTCGCGAGGGAGAGCGCTCCCGCGGAGATCAAGGCGCCGCCGGTGACGTCGAGGATCTCGGCGAGCGTGAAGCGCGCGGCGTTGATCGGGATCGGCGTCGCCATCAGCGCGCCCCTCCCCTCGCCCGGCGCGTCGCGAGGGCGCTCCGCGCTTCATCGCGATCGTCGAACGCGTGCGTGACCGCGCCGATGATCTGGTAGGGCTCGTGCCCTTTGCCGGCGATGAGGATCACGTCGCCGGGCTCGGCCTCGACGACGGCGCGCTCGATCGCCAGGCGCCGATCGAGCTCGATCACCACGCGGGCCGGAGCGCCCGCGAAGCCCGGCAAGATCGCGTCGGCGATCGCGCGAGGATCCTCGCTCCGCGGGTTGTCGTTGGTGACGATCGCCACGTCGGCGCCGCGGCCCACGGCCTCGCCCATCAGGGCGCGCTTCTTCGGATCGCGATCCCCGCCGCAGCCGAAGACGCAGACGATCCGCCCGCTCTCGCCGAGGATCCTGACGCTCTCGAGGACGCGGGTGAGCGCGTCGGGCGTGTGGGCGTAGTCGACGAGGATGATCACGTCGTCGACGCCGGGCGCGTCGCAGCGCTCGAGGCGACCGGGCACGCCGATGGCGGTCGAGAGCACCTCCGCGGCGCGCGTGACGTCGAGATCGAGCAGCCAGGCGATCGTCAGGGCAGCGAGGAGGTTCTGAGCGTTGTGGGCGCCGAAGAGCGGCGAGGCGATCTCCACGACGCCGGCCGGCGTGCGCGCGGTGATCGCGATCCCGGCGCGCGAAAAGGAGAGCGCAAGCGGCGCGACCTCGGCCTCATCGGGCCCGGCTGAGGTGCGCGTGGAGAAGCGGCCGAGGAGCGAGCTCCGCGGTCCGCCGTCGGGGGCGATGCGCTGTACGAGCTCGCGGCCGAAGGGATCATCGACGTTGATCGCCGCGGCGCCGGGCGCCAGATCGACGAAGAGGCGCGCCTTGGCCTCGGCGTAAGCCTCCATCGAGCCGTGGTAGTCGAGGTGATCCTGCGTGAGGTTGGTGAAGGCCGCGACGCGGAAGCGCACCGCGTCGGATCGCCTGGCGATCAAGGCGATCGACGACACTTCCATCACCAGGTGGCTCGCGCCGCGCGCCCGCATCGCCGCGGCGATCCGCGCGAGCTCGTCGGCGGCGGGGGTGGTCAGCGTCGGCGGGAGATCGAGATCGGCGAAGCGCGAGCCGAGCGTGCCGATGATCCCGGAGCGGCCGCCGCAGCCGTCGATCACCGCCTGGACGAGGTGCGCCGTCGTGGTCTTGCCGTTGGTGCCGGTGATGCCGACGACCTCGATCGCGAACGTGGGGTGCCCGTAGACCGCGGCGGCGGCGTAGGCGAACGCGGTGGGGACATCGTCGACCTCGATCTTGGCGACGCCCTCCACCGAGATGTCTGCGACCGCGAGCACGGCGCCCGCGCCGCGGGCGATCGCCTCGGCGACGAAGCGCGCCCCGTCGGCCTGCGCGCCTTTGCGGGCGACGAAGAGATCCCCCGGCTCGACGCGGCGCGAGTCGTGGTGCACGCCGGTGATCCGCGCGTCGGGCGCGCCTTTCGACGTCAGCCGCGCGCCGGGGATCTCATGCACCAGCTCCTCGACGCGGAGCGGGAACGGAGCGGACGAGTGCCGCACGAAGGCGCATTCGCTTCGAACCGGCGGGTGCGGCGCTATGGCGGCGTGCGGTCTGTCGATCGTCATGTCGACGGCTCGAAGATCAACTTCACGGTCGAGCCTTTGGACAGGACCGCGCCCGCGGGCGGCTCCTGGCGCGTGAGGCGGCCCGTGCCTTCGACGGTCGGTGTGAGGCCGAGGCCCATGGCCGCCTTCACGGCTTCGCGCGCCGGCCAGCCTGCGAAATCAGGCACCCGCGCTTCGCCAAAGCGCATCGGCGTCGAGGGAGTGACGACGCCCACGGCCGGCGCCGCCGCGGCCCGGGCCTCGCCCAGCACCTGGTAGGTGTTGGTCGCTGTGTCGCCCGCCTCGGCCTTCTTCGACATGTCCGAGAGCTTGACCTGCACGCTGCCGCGCGGCGTGACGCCGAGGTAGCGCAGCGCCATCTCGCCGACGCGACGGAAGACCGGTCCGGCGACCGATCCGCCGGCGTGCGTCCCGCCCATCGGCTCGTCGAGCACGACCGCCATGGCGATGCGCGGCTTCTCCACCGGGACGAAGCCGACGAACGAGGCGATGTAGTGCGCGTCGGTGTACTTGCCGGTCGCGGGGTCGATCTTCTGCGCGGTCGCCGTCTTCCCGGCGACGCGAAAGCCGGGGATCGCGGCCTCGACGCCGGTGCCTTCTCCCTCGGTCACGGAGACGAGCATCTCGGAGACGAGCTGGGCGATCGCCGGGGGGACGACGTCGCGACGCACGTGCGGCGACGACTCGGAGAGCGTCACGCCGGTGCCGTCGTTGACGCGCTTGACCAGCACGGGCTCGAGCAGGCGACCGTTGTTGGCGACCGCGGCCATGGCCATCGCGAGCTGGAGCGTCGTGACGCTGATCCCTTGCCCGTACGCGGCGTTGGCCGTCTCGACCTGGACCCAGGGGCGGCCGCGGGGGCGGAGCACGCCGACCGACTCGCCGGGGAACGGGATGCCCGTCGCGTCGCCGAAGCCGAAGCGACGCAGGCCTTCGTAGAGGCGCGACTCCCCGAGCCCGAGCGCGATCTTGGCGGCGCAGATGTTCGACGAGATCGCCAGGCACTGCGTCGGCGTCAGCCACTTGGAGACGTGGGTGTCGTGGATGACGATGTTGTCGATCGCCATCGATCCTTCCTCGGCGTAGATCGTCGCGTTGGGGGCGACGCTCTTCGCGGCGAGGGCCGAGGCCATCATGAAGACCTTCATCGACGAGCCGGGCTCGAAGCGATCGGCGACCGCGCGGTTGCGCCGCGTATCGGGATCCGCCGCGCCGTAGTCGTTGGGGTTGTACCCAGGCGTGCTGGCCATCGCCAGGATCTCGCCCGTCGCCGGATCCACCGCGACGATCGAGCCGCCGATGGCCTCGTAGGTCTTCATCGCCGCCTCGAGCTCGCGCTCCGCGGTGAACTGGATGCCTTTGTCGATCGTCAGGTAAACGTTGTGACCGGCGAGGGCCTGCTCGTCCTCCACGCCCTCGGAGAAGAGCAGGCGGCCGGCGCGATCGCGGAGCCCGTGCACCTCGGAGGCGTGGCCCTTGAGCTCGTGCTCGAGGGAGAGCTCGAGGCCCTCGCGCCCGTCGCCGTCGGGCGACACGAAGCCGAGGAGCGGGCCGGCGAGCTCGCGGTTCGGGTAGAAGCGGTGCCCTTCGCCCTCGATCGTCAGCCCCGCCATCGGGTAGCGCTGGGCGCGGTCGGCGAGCTCGCGGACCTTCTGGACCTCTTCCTCCGAGCAGCGGCGCTTGAGCCACGCGAAGCGGCGGCGGCGGGTGAGCTTCTCGACCACGTCTTCCACCGGGAGGTTCAGCGCCTCGGCGAGGCGCGTGGCGTACTGCTGCACGCGCATCGGTACGTACTTGGGATCGATGCCGCGGAGCATCTCCACCGCGTCGACGGAGACGCTGGGGACCTCGACGCTCTCGGCGAGCGACGCGCCGTTGCGATCGTAGATCGTCCCGCGCTTTGGCTGGATGTGGAGGCGCCGCTGCCGCTGGCGCTCCGCGAGCTCGAACCACTCGTCGCCGTCGTCGACCTGCACGTGGTACGCGCCGGAGACGATGCCGCCGAGGCCGAGGCCCATGAGGCCGCAGAGGATGCCCATGCGGACCTTGATCCACCGGGCGCGCTCGGGATCGAGGTTCTTCACGGCGCACCGCCGTCGCTCGCGGCGGGCGCGGAGGGCGCCCCGGCAGAGGCGCCCGCAGGCGGTCCCGGATCGGTCATGTCGTCCGCCTTCTCGTCGCTCGGCGCGGTGGGCGAGAAGCCGCGCAGCGCGATCACCCGCTCCGGCGGGGGCGGCGTCATCCCGAGCAGCGTGCGCGCCACCATCTCCACGCGCTGCGGCGTCTCGTAGCTCGCGGCCTCGAGCGAGAGCACGCGCTTGACCTCGCGGAGGCGCGCCTGCTCGGCGCGGGCGCGGCCGAGCTTGTAGCCGAGATCGACCGTCCGCCCGCGGAGCGCGAGGTGGACGATGAACGCGGCCACGGTGGCGATCACCGCGACCGTCCAGAGGGCGAGGAAGGGGCGCTGCTTCACGCGTCCTCCGGAGCCTCGGGCTCTCCCGGGAGCGTCCATTCCTCGTCCGTCTCGCGATCACGGGACGAGCGGCTGTACCCCGCGTCCGCGACGACGCGCTCCGCGGCGCGGAGCTTGGCGCTGCGCGCGCGCGGGTTCTCGTTCATCTCCTCGTCGCTGGGGATGACGGGCTTCTTCGTCAGCGGTCGCCAGAGATCGCGCACGCGGAGCGCCCGCTTGACCAGGCGATCTTCGAGCGAGTGAAACGCGATGATGCCGACGAGGCCACCGATCTTGACCACCCTGGGCGCGACCGCGAGCAGCAACTCCAGCTCTTCGAGCTCGCGGTTGACCGCGATCCGAAGCCCCTGGAACGTCCGCGTCGCCGGATCGACCCCGCCGATGCGGGCCGGGCCGACCGCGCGGACCACGGCGCGGCGCAGGTCGAGCGTCGTGTGGAGATCCCCCTGCTCACGCGCTTGCTTGATGCAGCGGGCCACGCGGCGCGAGCGGCGCTCCTCGCCGTACTTGAAGATCACGTTCGCGAGCTCGTCGTCGTCGAGGCGATCGATGAGATCGAGCGCCGTCTCGCCGGAGCTCGTGTCCATCCGCATGTCGATCGGCCCCTCGGCGCGGAAGCTCATCCCCCGCGGTGCGTGATCGAGCTGCATCGAGCTCAGGCCGAGGTCGGCTAACAGCCCGTCGACGCCCGCGAGCCCCAGCGCCGCGAGGTGGGCCTCGATCTCGCCGAAGCGCCCGTGCACGAAGGTGGCGCGATCGCCGAAGGGCGTGAGCCGCGCGCGGGCGAGCGCGAGCGCCGACTCGTCGCGATCGACCCCGATCACCCGCGTGCCGGGGACCTCGAGGATCGCCTCGGTGTGGCCGCCCGCGCCGAGCGTCGCGTCGAGGTAAACCCCACCCTCGCGGGGCGAAATCGCCGCCACCGTCTCGCTCCGGAGGACCGTGACGTGCGGCTCCCCGCGGGGACGCGGGGGCGGAGGAGGCAGGCGCATGGGGACGATGTTCTCGACGTTCATAAGCGGAACTGCTCCGCGATCGCGGACTTGAAGCTCTGGAGCTCCACCTCGGTCATCGCCTGGGCGGACTGCCAGCGCTCCTTCGACCAGAGCTCCGCCGTCCGCCCCATACCGGCCCAGAGCACGTCTTTTTCCAGCTCGGCGTGGTCCCGGAGCGACGGCGGGATCAGGATCCGACCCTGCTTGTCGAGGTCGCACTCGACGGCGGCAGACAGGTAAAGCCTGCGAAAAGACACAACATTTTGGTCGAACTGCGGCATGTCCGCGATCTTGGCCTCGAGCTCTTCCCAGGCCTTCATCGGGTAGAGGTGCAGGCAGCGATCGAAGAGCGCGCGCGTCAGGACGAGCCGGAGATCGTTCCCGGCAGTGAGCACGTCGCGATACCGCGAAGGCAGGCTGGTCCGCCCCTTCGCGTCAATCGCGTGCTCGAACTGTCCGCGGAACATCGTGCTCATGACCAACCAGGACCTCGCCCCCTCGCCGAGGGGGGTGCTGCGTAAGGAAAAACCCGGGGGGGTGGCACCCTTTGCCACTTCTTCCCACGAAGCCTGGCCACGCTATTGAGGGGGGTCCGGAGAGTCAACAGTTTGGCCTTTTTGTTCGGCTCCTATATCGGGTGATGTAGGACAACGACCACCACGAATCAGCAATTTAGTCGAGTTTTCCGCAGGTTTTCCACAGCGTGGGGACAAGTGGGGAGGAGCGGAGCGAAGAGGAGGGTTGACGACGCTGGTCCAGCGTCGGCCCTCCGGACCCTCCTGTCAGGGCAAGCCTTTTCGGGCATAAAAATGCAACATGGATCACCTTGATCCAGACTTCCCCTGTTCAGTAAAAGTGGAGCGCAGTGGAGGCGCGAAGCGCCCTACGCGGCTCAGGAGTTACGCGGAAATGCGGCGTCGCGTCAGGACGAGACCGACCAGGCCGAGCCAGCCCACTGCGCGGGCGATCCGATCAAGCCAGCCGCTCCCGCGGTAGCCGTAATCCTGCTCGCGCATCGCGTAGGGCTCGCGTTCGAGCAGCGCGACGAGCTCGGGATCGCCGTACGCGCGCGCCTGGCGATCGTAGACGACGGTGCGACCGTGCCGCAGCGCATCGAGGATCGCGGACTCGTCGTCGCCGCGCGCGAAGACCAGCGTGCGGACGAGGCCGAGCGTGCTGAAGAAGTGATAGTCCGACGACGCGATCGCGGTGAGGCGATGCCCCGCAGCGCGCTCGTGATCGTAGAAGTCGCGCATGTCTTCCCAGCGCCAACCCTCGCGGCCGGACCAGGCGATCGGGTGCATCACCTCGGCGGCGTCGAGGCCGTCGATGTCCGCCTCGAAGCTCGGCCAGTACGGCTTCACCGGGTGCGCCGCGATCACCACGCCGTCTTGCCGATGCACCTCGCGGATCACGTCAGCGAGTGGGTCGTCGGCGTGGATGCGCTGGGTGAGGCCGACGCCGATCACGTGGAAGCGGCGCGTGGTCACCTCTTCGCCGACGAGGATCGTCGGGCCGCCGGTGCGGCGCGAGAACCAGCGCCCGAGCTCCGCGGGGAAGAAGAGGATGTTGTGCTCGGTGATCGCCAGCGCATCGAGCCCGCGGCGGCGCGCTTGGAGCACCAGGTCGAAGGGCGAGAGGAAGCCGTCGCTGAAGCGGGTGTGGGCGTGGAGATCGACCTCGAGCACGCGGTAGCCGCCGCGGAGGGTCGCCGGTCGTTCGGGGATCACGTCGAGCCGCGTCCCGAGCCCGAGCCCGAGCGCGATCATCCCGGCGAAGACGAGGGCCGGTCGGGTGATCACGGCGCCCACGGGAGCTGCGGCTGGATCTGGTTCATCGCCAGGTAATACGAGACGATCGCGCTCACGTAGCCGAGATAGTAGAGCGCCATCGCCGCCGAGGCGCGCCCGCGGGAGAGCGCCATTCCGCTGCGAAAGCAGGCGAACGTGAGCAGGCCCGAGGCGATCCAGGTGGCGAGGAGGAGCCCCGGGAGCACGCCGAAACGGAGGAGCGCGAGCATCACCGCCGCGACGTCGGGCGCGAAAAGGCAGACGCCGGCCGTCGCGAGCAGGAAGAGATGCCAGGGCGCGTAGCCGCGAAAATGCAGCGCGAGCGCGGCCTTCACGCCGAAGCGCGGGGCCACGAGGCGAGCTGTCGCGGCGAAGACAGCGCCCTGGATCAGCGGGAGGAAGGACCAGAAGATCATCGTCCCGACGACGTGGAACGCCACGAGGCGGCCTGACGACGTGAGCGAGACGAAGGCGCCGATCACCAACAGCAACAGCAGCGCGCGCCCGAGCGCGGTGCGGAGCGGGCGCGCGTCCTCCGCGGCGGCGAGCTCGCCGTAGGTGACGAACGGATGACGCAGCAGCCGCGCGTCGTCGGACCAGTTCACAGCGCGGCGAGCTTCGGGAACTTGATCCGCATCGACGCCTGGAGCCACTCGGGCAGCGTCGCCCAGCGCGCGGCGAGCCGGGGCACGTCTTCCCCCTCGTCGACCACGGCCTCTTCGTCCGCGTCCCAGCGCAGATCGAGATCGACGCGCGCCGTCTCGCCGCGGCGACCGACGACGAGCCACCCTTGCAAGCGCGGCGCGCCCTGGGTCGGCTCGATCACCATCTCCCGACCGATGATGTACTGGCTCAGGTACACGGAGAGGATCTCGACGTCCTTGTCGAAGCTGGGCCGACGCTCCTCGGTCGTCACCGCGACCACCAGCTCTTGCTCGCGGATCTGACGCTCGAGCTCCTTCGCGCCGAGGAGCGCGCGCAGCGTGAGCTCCTCGTCGTCGAGCGCGTCGACGAGCACGCCCACGTCGGTGGCGGGGATCTCGACGCGGAGGTCGTAGCGGTACTGGGTGGGTCCGGGATCGGGGGTAGTCACGATCCGACTATTGGACAGCGGCGCTCGCTCGTCGAGGCCGGATCGCCTCGGCGCAGGCTGCAACGGCGGGCCTTCTGCGGTAGAGGGAGCCACCCGGCATGACAAGCTCGCGTTTTCGATGGTTCGCTTGGGCCACCCTCGCCTTCACGCTCGCGGTGATCCTCTGGGGCGCGTACGTGCGCGCCAGCGGCTCGGGCGCCGGGTGCGGCAGCCACTGGCCGATGTGCAACGGCGAGGTCCTCCCTCGCGCCAAGACGATGGCGACCATCGTCGAGTTCACCCACCGAGTCACCTCGGGCGCGATCACCGTCGTCGTCCTCGTCGAGGTCATCTGGGCCTTCCTCGTCTTTCCAAAGGGCCACCTCGTGCGCAGCGGCGCCGTCGCTTCGATGATCCTCATGCTCACCGAGGGCGCCGTCGGCGCGGCGATCGTCCTCTTCGAGCACGTCGCGCACGACAAGTCGGTGGGCCGCGCGATGTGGATGTCGCTCCACCTCATCAACACGTTCTTCCTGGTCGCGGCGATCACCTGCACCGCGTGGTGGGCCTCGGGCGACGCGGCGCTCCGCCTCCGCGGCCGCGGCAACGTCCTCGGCCTGATCGTCGCCGGCGCGGCCGGCATGCTCGTGGTCGGGATCAGCGGCGCGATCACCGCCCTCGGCGATACGCTCTTCACGGCCCCCAGCCTCGCCCGCGGCCTCGCCGACGATCTCTCCCCGGCCGCGCATTTCCTCCAGCAGCTCCGGGTGATCCACCCCATCGCCGCCGTCCTCGTCGCGGTCTTCCTCCTCTATGCGCGCGGCGCCATCGCCTCGCGTCGGGCCACGCCGACCGCCCGACGCCTCTCGATCGCGCTCGCCGCGCTGCTGATTTCGCAGCTCCTCCTCGGCGTCGTCAACCTCGTCCTCCTCGCCCCGGTCGCGATGCAGATCCTCCACCTGCTCGCCGCCGATCTGGTGTGGATCACCTTCATCCTGCTCTCGGCCGAGGCGCTCGGGGAGAGCGCGGAGCAGGTCCCCGAGGTGGCCACGCCGAGCGTGGAGGGCGCAGCGATCACGTCGTGATCGCTGCGCGGACGCTCTACATCGAGAGGCCGCCGTCGACGTCGATGGTGCGGCCCGAGAAGTACTCGCACTCGATCACGAACTTCACCGCGAGCCAGATGTCCTCGGGCTGGCCGGTGCGGCCCACGGGGATCACCGCCAGGAGGGCGTCGCGCGCCTTCTGGTTCATCCCGGCCGTCATCGGCGTCTCCACCATGCCCGGCGCCACCGCGCCGACGCGGATGCCGAACGGGGCGAACTCCAGCGACCACGTCTTGGTGTTCACCGCCATCGCCGCCTTGGCCGCCGAGTAGTTCGACTGCCCGCGGTTGCCGTGGCGCGCGATGGAGCTGATGTTGACGATCACCCCGCGCTCGCTCGTCTCGACCATCTTCGCGACCACGTCGCGCACCATCAAGGTCGCGCCGGTGAGGTTGACGTCGATGACCAGCTGCCACTGCTCACGCGTGAGCTTGGTGACGGCGCCCGTGGTCCGGTCGCGCTTCACGAGGAGCCCGTCGCGGAGGATCCCGGCGTTGTTGACGAGCCCGTTGAGCCCGCCCATGGCCTCGTGGGCCCAGCTCACGAACGCGCCGACCTCGCCCTCGTCGGCGACGTTGAGCTTGCGGGCGTGGATTTTCCCTTTGAAGTCCTTGGCCTCCTCGACGAGCGAGGCGAGCTCGGCCTCCTTGACGTCGCCGGCGGCGACCTGGCCGCCGGCCTCGGCGAGCCGGAGCGCGTAATGACGCCCGAGGCCCTGCGCGGCGCCCGTCACGATGAACTTTCCGTCTTCGAGTCGCATGAATCTTCCTCCGAGGCCGGGCTCCGCTCGGGGCCCGGGCGGCGCTGGGGACCCGAGAGGGGGCGCCGCTCTGGCGAGAGCGATTAGCACAGCTTGCGCTCGCCCTCCTCGATGATATCGAATGCGCGCCATGTGTACGCCCACCCGACTCGTCGTCCTCGCGCTCGCCGTCCTCGGCGCCTCCTCGCTCCCCGCCTGCAGCAAGGGCAGCACCGAAGAGGCGGCCCCGCACATCCCGGCGTCGTCCGATCCCAAAGGGAAGGACATCGTCGAGGGCGCCGTCATCGCCGCCGAGGAGAGTATGGGAGGCATACGCCTCTACAAAGTCACCCACGTGGACGACTACCCTGATCCGATTGGCTACGAGTACCACATGATCGCCTACGATCCGAAGTGCGACACCTACGAGCGCTGCGCCGTGTCGTGGAGGAAGCACGAGGCGAAGGTCAACTATGAGCACCTCGTCGTGCGCGAGGTCGCCTTTCTCCCGCGCGATCACCGCGTGCTCTTCGTCGAGCCCCTGACCGAGCCCGAGCGCGCGACCTACACCAAATCGCTCGGCAGCCGGGGCCCCAGCGCCCCCGCCGCTGCGCAACCGCGCTGACGTGTTTGCCTCCGGGGCAGGCCTCCTGGCCCGCTCCTGGGGCTCATACGTGATCGCGCAGCGCCTTGCCCAGCGTGGCTATCGCTCTATCGTGGAGGCGGCTCGCCCAGCTCTTGCTGATCCCGAGATCCTCCGCGATGGCGTCGAACGGCTCCTCCCCGTAATAGTGCCGCTCCACCAGCACCCTCTCGCGCTCCGGCAGCTCTTCGAGCGCGCCTCGCACGTTCGCCGCGACCTCGGCCCGGGCCGTCACCTCTTCAGGAGATCCAGAGTCGTCGGCCGCGCTCATCGCGTCGGTGCGTGAGGTGGAGAGCCCCATGGCCAGCGCCGCTGCCTGATCCTCGAGCAGGCCAGTCAGGCGCGACTGGAACCCTTCGGCGGACAGCTCTCCTCCCTCGTCAGGATCCCGGACCCCCTCGAGATGCCGCTCCGAGGCCATCACCGCGTTGAGCCGCGCCGAGGCCGCCCGCGCGTGGGTCATCTTGCGGACCTCGTCGAAGATCGCCCACTTGAGCTTGTACCCGGCGTACGCTGCGAACGTCGATCGCGCCGGATCGTAGGTCTCGGTGATGCGGATCAGGGCGAGCCGCCCGATCCCCCGGAGCTCCTCGAGCTCCACATGCGGCCCGATCCGCCGCGCCAGGCGATAAGCGACCGCGTCGACGACAGCCATCCCCTCGCGGATTCGATCGACCTCGGGGAGCACGCTCAACCCACCTTCTTGCCAGCGCGACCGATAGAGACGACGTTGCTCCCCGCGGGCGCTTGAATCACCTGGCCTCCCGGCCCCCGCCGGACCTCCCCGCTCTCGTCGACCGTGATCGGGCGCGCGCGGCGAACGAGGGTGGAAGCGGCGGGATCCGCGGCGAGCACCTCGGCGAGCTGCTCGCGCATCCAGGCGATCTCTTCCTCCGAGAGGCGGTCCCGGTAAGGAGCGACGGCGGCGTCGATCTGAGCTTTCAACCAGGGGTCGGCAGAAGAGTTTGTCATGGCCAAGAACATGAAGGTATCGAGGGGTTGGGGCGGATTGCAAGCCGTGAAATCCAGGAGGCCGGCGGAGGGGCGAGGCCGAGGCCGTCGCGGGGAGCCTTGTCGCCGCCGCGGGTGAGCCCGAGGCCGGAGGCGCTCGTCGACGTTTCTCTATCTCCGCGCCGACGCTTCGTGCTATATGAACGTGTTGCTTAGTACGTCTTTTTACCTCCATCAGCGATCGCGGTGCGGCCGGGCCACGGTGACCACCACGAGCGCAGGGGCGCCGAGACGACGTGGGACCAGCTGCCGCTAACGAAGGGCTCATCGGATGAAAAAAGTCACGAAAGAGTGTCCTTTCACCAGTGCGACCCGCGATCGGCGCAAGGGAGCCGGCGAACGCCGAGCTTCAACCCGGTGGATGCGGCAGCAATCAAGGGGTACGCGCTCATGAACCGAACTCTGGTCCTGTTTTTTCTCCTGCCCCTCGCGGCGATCGTCAGCATGATCGGCGCCTGCGCGGAAGACCCGCGCGACTCGCAGCCTGTTCCGGTGCCTTCGACCGACGGCGGCAGCGAACTCGAGGCCGGCCCGGTGAACCCGTGCGCGACGCCCGAGAGCGGGTGCCCGTGCGACGAGCCGGGGGAGGTCATCGAGTGCGGGAGCATCAAGCGCCAGTCCGATGACTACACCGCGTGCTCGATGGGGAAGCGAACCTGCGGCGCCGGCACCTGGGGATCGTGCGTCGGCGACGCGGTCGCGATGGTGCGATCCGGGCCCAGCGGTCAACTCAAGCGATCGATTCAACCCGGCCAGGGCGCCGGCAACCCGACCCACACGCTGGGGCTCGGCGTCTCGCTGCCGTGCACCGGCAACCCCTGCGATCCGTACTGCGTCAACTACATCGACACCCCCGGCGGCGTCGACGCGGGCCCCGGCCTTCTGTCCGACGACGGGGGCATCAGCCTCACGGCGGACGGGGTCGTCACCGGCGGCTCCGACGCCGGCCCGCAGTGCACGGGCATCGAGGTCGTTCCGACACCGCAGGTGCTGACGATCACCAGCATCTCCCCTCTGGTCACATCGCCCGCGAACTTGACCTACGAAGCGCACCTGACCCCGCTGGGGTGCGCCTCCAGCAACCCCACCGACAAGGCCGACGCGGCCTGGTCGCTCGACGCGCTCGACCTCGCCACCGTGAACAACACGGGCTTGGTGACTCTCTACAGCCCGATCGCGGGACCGATCAATGTCTTTGCCTACGCCGGCCCCTGGCAGGGCACGGGCCTCGCCAACGTCGTTGTCAACGTCAACGAGAAGGACGCGGCCGTGACCGCGGTGATAGCGACGAAATTCGTCGGCCCGGGCGTCGGCGTCGACCCGATGGTGGTCCGCTATCCTTACGACGCGACCGTCTTCCCCCGCTCGATCAAGGCGCCGCTCATCCAGTGGCAGACCGGCGGCACGCCGGCCGACGCGGTCAAGATCTCGCTCCGTTACCCGGCCACGGGCGTGCCGATCTTCAACTGGTCGAGGATCCTTCCCGAGCCGGCCCCCTACCCGCAGGCGGTGATCCCCCAGGCGGTCTGGGCCGCGTTTGATCGCACCGCGCAAGGCGCCGTCGCATCCTACGTCGTGCAGCGGCTCATCGGCGGCGTGCTCAAGGCGGAGGTGGTACGCACGCTCCGCTTCTCCACGACGCCGCTCAAAGGCAGAATCTATTACACCGAGTACTCGGACGACCCGGTGGCCATGAGTAAATGGGCCTACGAGCGCTCGATCAACGTCAACGATCCCACGGCGATCCCCGTGAATACGTTTGCGGCGTCGGGCCTGACGGAGACTGGTGCCTTGCAGTGCCCGGTCTGCCACTCGGTGTCTGCAAACGGCAAGATCTTCCTCACCTCGGACAAGACGTACAGCAGCAACGGCGGGGCGTCGTCCATCGATGCGGCCGGGAAGCTCAGCCTCCTTGGCGACATCGGCGCCACCGCGCCCAACAAGGGGAGCGCCTGGCGTGGATTCAGCTGGGCTGCGGTGACGCCCGACGGCAAGTATTCGCTCACCGGCCCTAACGTGTGGGGCAACACCGACGAGAACCCCAAAGACGAGGCCGGCGGCAACGGTATCGGGCTCAAGGCGGAGTACTTCGCCAACAGCACGTTGACCCTCCCGGTCGCCGTCACCAACATCAGCCCCACCATCAACTACGCCTGGTCGGCGGCGCCGGCCGCGGGCGTCTTGTTGTCGACGTTCTCCGTGCGCTGGACCGGGCAGATCCAGGCGGCGCGGACCGATCTCTACACCTTCCAGACCGAAGCCAACGGCGGCGCCCGACTCTACATCGACGGCGTCATGGTCATCAACAAGTGGACCGACACTGGCGCGGTCCAGACGAACACATACCAGATGAACCTGGTCGCTGGAACGAAGCACACGATCATGTTCGAGTACTTCCAGTCGACTGGGGCGGCCCGGGCACGCCTGCGCTGGGGCAGCCCGAACACGCCGAACGCCGCCACCAACAGAGTCTCGTTCGGCGAGTGGTACCTGGATATCATCCCCCAGAACCAGCTCTATCAGTCACCGAGCGTGCCGGCCGTACCGGTGCCCCCGACAAACGGCCTGCTCGCGAGCTACTATCCGACCATCAACCTCGTAGGCACCGCCGCCAACCCGGGCGTCACCAAATACGATACGGCAGTGAGCTTCGCGTGGCTCGGCGCCGCTCCCGTAGTCGGCATCCCTGCCACGAATTTCTCGGCGCGCTGGACAGGCCGCCTGCAGGCTCTGTCGGGCGGCTCGTACACGTTCCAGACCCTGACCAAGGACGGCGTCCGGCTGTGGATCAACAAGCGCCTCGTGATCAACCGATGGGGCACTTCTGGGACGAACCCACTCGCGGATACCAGCGGGGCGGTCACGCTCAGCGCCGGCCAGATTGTCGACATCAAGGTCGACTTCTTCGGGACGACGGGCACGAAGCTGGCCATCGCCCTCAAGTGGAAGCCCCCGGCGGCGGGGACCTACACGGTCATCCCCACGGCCAACCTCTTCCCCACCGGGGACGACGGCAGCCCCGATGTCGGCTTCGACGGGGACCTGAGGGGCTCGGAAGACTTCGTGATGTGGCAGCTCACGAACGGGAGCAACACCCCGCAAGCGCCGGCGCTGGTGGGGATTCCGGCCGGGCTCACAGGCGTGGGGATGATGGTCCCCTCGTTCTCCCCCGACGGGAAGAAGCTGGTGTTCATCGACGGTGACATCACCGGCGGCGCCGGCTGGCGCAAAGGCATGTCCACCTTCGACTTCAACGCCGCCACCAAGACGTTCTCGAACCGCAAGGAGCTCCGCAACACCTGGCCGGTCGGCGCGGTGATGAAGTGGCCGGCATTCGAGCCCGACTCGAAGAGCATCATCTTCAACAACTCGACGCCGGGCGACTACTGTAACTGCTCGACCCAGTACGGGAACATGGCGCCGACGAACTACCACGGCGTGCCCGGCCAGCTCTGGAGCATCGACTCCTCGGCGGCGACGCCGAACGCCGTGCCGCTCACTCAGGCGAACCAGGGCGAGCTCGCCGTGGACGCGGACAAGTCCTATCAGGCGACCATGCTCCCGACGGTGGCCGGCGGCTACCGCTGGGCGGTGTTCACCAGCACGCGCCCCTACGGTAACCTCCTCAACGTCGCCGGGACGTCCGCAGAGAACTATTCGGCCCAGGTCTGGATTGCGGCCGTCGATGATTCGGTGAGCGCCGGCGGCGACCGCAGCCACCCGGCATTCTGGCTGCCCAACCAGAACATCCAGCTCCCGGCGACCAACCGGAAGTACAGCAACGAGCGTGCTTTCTGGGCGCTCGACTCCTGCAAGCCGGCCGCGGTCTCGAATGCGACGGCGACCTCCACCAACCTCTGTCAAGAGGCCGCCGACTGCTGTGGAGCGCTCACCATGCCGCCCACCGCGGCGTGCAAGCTCGATTTCCCGGTGGGATCTCCGGCGATCCGCCACTGCGTTCAGGTCGCGGGGAACACCTGCGTTCCCGACGGCGGCGCGTGCACGACCCCGAACGAGTGCTGTAATTTCCCGACGACGATCTGCGCCAACAGCATCTGCATCGTCCCGCCGCCTCCTCCCACCACCAGCTTTGCGGAGACCGCGTTCGTTCGTGACTACGAGGGTGTCTGTCCGATCGGCACCCACGTCGTGTGGCGGTTCTTCGACTGGCAGACGATAACGCCCGGCGACTCGAAGATCAGCTTCGCGGTGAAGTCGGCGGATACGCAGGCCGAGCTCGGCCCGCTCCTCAGCGTCGCCATCGGCGTCGCGAGCGGCCCGCCAATCACCACCTGGGTCGGCGCGGACGTCGGCAAGGCGCTCTTGCCCCTCGCCTCCAGGGACTGGCTGCGGGTGACGATGACCTTCACGCCCACGACCGACAAGGTCAGCTCACCGACCCTCACGAACTGGCGACAGAGCTACAGCTGCCCGCCTTCGGAGTGACCATCATGAATCGAGCTCTTCGTCAGAAAGCCACTACGCCCGGGATCCGGCTCACGCTCGTCATGGGCCTCGTGGGCCTCACCGGGTACGCTTGCTCGACGAAGAGCCCGACGCCCGGCCCTCCAGGCGCCTCGGAGACGACTGGCAGTGGGGTGGTGACCACCGTCGGCTCCGGTGGAGACTCCTCCTCAGGAGGTGGCTCCGCCGGGGGCGCGGACAACAGCGGGGGCGGGGCCACTGGAGCGCTCTGCCCGCTCGGCGACGCCTGGAACGTTGGAGCCATCGTCGACGAGCTCTCCTCCCCCAGCGGAGAAATGATCGCCTCTGTCACCCCGGATGAGCTGAGCCTGGCGTGGGTCGAGCCCGTCGCAGGAGGCGGGATCATCCATTATGTCGACCGCGGCGCTCTCTCCATGCCTTTTGGCTTCGCGCAGGCGATCACCGCCGTGGATCTCGATCCCCTCCAGGGCATCGCGCTGAGCCAGGACGGGCTGCGCTTGGTCATGGTGCGGGCCAAGGGCCTGGGCTTCGTCGAGCAGACTCGCGCGTTCCGCGGCGATCCGTTCGACAAACCGTCGTCTGCTCCTTACGCGAGCATCAACGCCCTCGCCGCACAGCAAGCAGGCCTCACCTTCGCCGATCCAGTGCTGTCGGGGGACGACGGGGTCTTCATTTACTCTCAGTTCTCCGGGGTCGCTGGCCCGACGCTCTTCGAGAGCCAGCGCAGCGGCCTCGATCCGTGGCCCGTCGGCGCCGGTCTGACCGGAAAGCTCTTGACCATGGCTGACGGCAAGCGCCGCCGTCCCACGGGCCTCTCATCGGACCTGCGGTCCCTTTTCTACCACGATGACGTCTCCGGGAAGCTGCGCGTCGCGTTCCGCGCGGCGAAGACGGGGCAGTTCACCGCGGCGTCCGACATCAACGCTGGCATCACCGGGCAGCCGAACTACTCCTGCACCCGGCTGTATTACACCGGGCAAGAGGGCGGGAAGGCGCATGTCTGGGTGACGGGGCTGAAGCCCTGAGCCGGACTCCGACACCCTCTCACGAATAGCAACGCTCTGGCCGTCAGCGCACCGCGACGAGGAACAGCCGGCGGAACGGGAACAGCACCTTGCCGTCGGCGCGCGAGGGATAGGCCACCCTCAACCGATCGAGGTAGTCGGCCAGGAAGGCGGGGTGCTCGGACGCGTCGAGGCGCTGGAGGAACGGCCGGAGGCCGCTGCCCTTCATCCATTCGACGACGCCCTCGGGCCCGTCGAGCACGTGGAGATATTCAATCTCGAAGATATCGAGCCGCGCGGCGATCGGCGTGAGCAGATCATAATAGAGGCCGGGATCGCCGACCGGCATCAGGCGCGCCTCGTCCGGCATCCGCGCGGCCCAGCGCGGCGAGGCCGCGGTCTCGCGCAGCAAAGCATGGTTGGGAGCCGCGAAGTTGCGCGGCATCTGGACCGCGAGGACCCCGCCCGGCGGGAGCGCGGCGAACAGCGCTGGAAAGAGCCGGGCGTGGTCGGGGACCCACTGGAGCGCGGCGTTGGAGAAGATCAGATCGAAGGCACCATCGGGCGTGAAGGCGGCGATGTCGGCCTCGATCCAGCGCCCGGTGGGGTGATCTTTGCGCGCCTGGGCCAGCATGTCGGGCGAGCTGTCGACGCCCGTCACCTCCGCGGTCGGAAAGCGTCGCGCCAGCAGCTCGGTGCTGTTGCCAGGCCCGCAGCCGAGATCGACGATCCGCCGAGGCGCCGGGAGCGGGACCCGGGCCAGCAGATCACGCGCGGGCTGCGTCCGCTCGGCGTCGAATTTCAGGTACTGATCGGCGTCCCAGGCAACCTGCGTCACGTGATGATCCTTCCTTGCCAAAGCCTCTTCGGCGTTCAGCCGACCTGACAGGCGGCTTTCGTATCATGAGGGCCGAGATCCACAAAGAGGGAGGGACAAGGCCTTCCGGGCGCGGTCCCCCCTTCGGGATGGCTCCGCCGGCCGCGGGCGGCGGGCTCGGAGCGGGAGGATGTGATTGTCATGGTGCGGTCACGCAGTCATAAAGTCGTCATGACGAAGAGAGGGCCCCTCGCGAGGCGGACGCGGGTCAACCTCGCTGAAACCCGGGAGATCGCCGGGTCTCCGGCGGCGATGCCGCGGCGCTGACTCCGCGCGTCACCCGGCCTTCGTCACGATCCCGTTCGCATCGAGGGTGGGATATTGCAGCGACGCCCGCGCCCGTGTACTGCACGCGACCTCGCATTCAATGCGATTTTCGCCGCTATTTCCCACTCCGGAGCCCGACCTCGAAAGTGCCTGCAATCGGTAGATGGAATGCGCGGGGAGGCTCGCCGGAGCTCACCCCCGCGGCAATGGTCGCGGCGGTAGCGCGGTGTCGAGAGCCCATGCACCTGGTGCGGGACGGGGAGTCCGGGCCCATTGGCCTCGGCATGGGAGGCGAGCTGCTCCCGCCGGGCGAGCGGCGCAAAGGCGAGTACGAGCTTGTCGCGTCCCTGCCCCCGCTGTTCCCGGAGTGGCTCGGCGATCGCTCGTTCTGCGAGGTGCACGGGGTCCGCTTCCCCTACGTCGCCGGGGAGATGGCCAACGGCATTGCCACGGTCGAGATGGTCGTCGCCATGGGCAAGAGCGGGATGCTCGGCTTCTTCGGCGCCGCCGGCCTGGGGTTCGCGCGCGTCGAGGCGGCTCTCGACGAGCTCCACGCCCGGCTGGGCGACGACGCTTCGTGGGGGGTCAACCTCATCCACTCGCCGAACGAGGCTTCGCTCGAGAACCGCGTCGCCGATCTCCTGATCGATCGCGGCGTGCGGCGGATCTCGGTGTCGGCCTTCATGGCGCTGACGCCGGCCGTCGTCCGCTGCGCGGCGCGCGGGCTGACCATCGACGCCGACGAGCGGATCGTGCGGCCGCGGCACATCTTCGCGAAGCTGTCGCGGCGCGAGGTGGCCCTGCCTTTCCTCTCGCCGGCCCCCGAGGAGATCTTGCGCGCCCTCGTCGCGAGCGGCGGGCTGACCGAGGAAGAGGCGCGCCTCGCCGCGAAGATCCCGGTGGCCGAGGACATCACGGTCGAGGCCGACTCCGGCGGGCACACCGACAATCAAGCGCTGGTCGCCCTGCTCCCGACCATCCTCCAGCTCCGCGACGAGCTCTCACAGCAGTACGGCTACACGCGGCCGATCCGCGTCGGCGCCGCCGGCGGCCTCGGGACGCCCGGCGCGATCGCCGCGGCCTTCTCGCTCGGCGCGGCCTACGTCGTCACCGGCTCGGTCAACCAGGCGGCGCTGGAGTCGGGGCTCTCGGACGAGGGCAAGCGCATGCTCGCTCAGGCCGAGGTCGCGGACGTGATCATGGCCCCCGCGGCCGATATGTTCGAGCTCGGGGTCAAGCTCCAGGTGCTGCGGCGCGGGAGCATGTTCGGCGTGCGCGCGGCCAAGCTCTACGAGGCCTACGTCACCTACCCGTCGCTGGAGGCGATCCCCGACGCGCTGCGGGCGCGCCTCGAGCGCGACGTGATGCACGCCTCGTTCGACGCGATCTGGGAAGAGACGCGGACCTTCTGGCAGGCGCGCGATCCCGCGCAGGTCGCCCAGGCGGCGCGCGAGCCGAAGCACCGGATGGCCCTGGTCTTCCGCTGGTATCTCGGCATGGCGAGCCGCTGGGCCATCGCCGGCGAGGCCTCGCGGCGCGCCGACTATCAGATCTGGTGCGGGCCGGCGATGGGCGCCTTCAACTCCTGGGTGCGCGGCTCGTTCCTCGAAGATCCGCGGCAGCGCGGCGTGGTGCAGATCGCGCTGAACCTGCTCGAAGGCGCGGCGGTCGTCACCCGCGCTCATCAACTCCGCACCTACGGCGTGCCCGTGCCGGCCGCCGCGTTCGATTTCCGACCTCGTCCGCTCGCTTGAGCGCTCGGCTTCACCTTCACTCGACAGGTCTTCGCATGACTCAGGTTCCGGTCGCCATCATCGGCGTGGGCGCGCTTTTTCCGGGCTCGCCCGACGGTGCAGGCTTCTGGCGCGACATCGTCGCGTCGCGCGATCTCGTCTCCGACGTCCCCGCGAGCCACTGGCTCATCGAGGACTACTACGACCCCGATCCCTCGGCCCCGGACAAGACCTACTCGAAGCGCGGCGCCTTCCTCGGCGAGACCGCCTTCGATCCGATGGAGTTCGGCGTCGTCCCGAGCTCGCTCCCGACCACCGACTCGGCGCAGCTCCTCGCGCTGATCGTCGCCAAGCGCGTGCTCGACGACGCGACCCAGGGGCGCTTCGCCTCGATCGATCGATCGCGCATCGGCGTCGTCCTCGGCGTGACCTCGGGGCAAGAGCTCCTCGGCACCATGGTGAGCCGGCTCCAGCGTCCGGTGTGGCTGAAGGCGCTGCGCGACGACGGCGTCCCCGAGGCCGACGCGCAGCGGATCTGCGATCGGATCACCAGCGAGTACGTGCCCTGGAAAGAGTCGACGTTCCCCGGGCTCCTCGGCAACGTCGTCGCCGGGCGGATCGCCAACCGCTTCGATCTCGGCGGCACCAACTGCGTCACCGACGCCGCCTGCGCGAGCTCGCTCTCGGCGCTCTCGATCGCCATCAACGAGCTCGCGCTCGGGCAGTCGGATCTCGTGATCACCGGCGGCGTGGACACGATGAACGACATCCTGATGTACACCTGCTTCAGCAAGACCCCGGCGCTCTCGAAGTCGGGCGACTGCCGCCCCTTCTCCGAGGCCGCCGACGGGACGCTGCTGGGCGAGGGCCTGGCGATGTTCGCGCTCAAGCGCCTCACCGACGCGGAGCGCGACGGGGATCGCGTCTACGCCGTGATCCGCGGCCTCGGATCGTCGTCGGACGGGCGGAGCAAGAGCGTCTACGCGCCGGTCCCCGAAGGGCAAGCGAAGGCGCTGGTGCGCGCCTACGAGTCGGCGGGCTACGGCGCTGACACGGTGGAGCTGGTCGAGGCGCACGGCACCGCGACCAAGGCCGGCGACGCGGCGGAGTTCGGCGGGCTCAAGATCGCGTTCGAGGCCAGCGGGCGCGCCGATCATCAGTGGTGCGCGCTCGGATCGGTGAAGTCTCAGATCGGGCACACCAAGTCGGCGGCCGGCGCCGCGGGCCTCTTCAAGGCCGTGATGGCGCTCCACCACAAGGTCCTGCCGCCGACGATCAAGGTCGATCGCCCGAACCCCGAGCTCTCGATCGAGAAGAGCCCCTTCTACCTCAACACGCAGGCGCGCCCCTGGGTGCGCAACCCGGGGCACCCGCGACGCGCGGCCGTCTCGAGCTTCGGCTTCGGCGGGAGCAACTTCCACGTGACGCTGGAGGAGTACGCGGGCAGCGCGGCCCCCGCGTACCGCCTGCGCACGGCGCCGACCGAGCTCTTCTTGCTCTCCGCGCCCGCGGCTTCGGAGCTCGCGGCGCGCGGCGAAAAGCTCGCTTTGCTGGCCGAAAAAGAGGGCACGACGACAGCGGCGCGCGCCTCGCAGCAGGAGTTCCGATCGTCGGATCCGGCGCGGCTCTCGATCGTGGCGATCGACGCCGCGGACCTCCGCGCCAAGCTCACGCAAGCGCAGGCCCGGATCGCGTCGCAGCCCGCCGAGGCGTTCTCGACGCCGACCGGCGTGCACTTCGCGGTGGGCGCGACGCCCGGTGACGTGGCCTTCCTCTTCCCCGGCCAGGGCAGCCAGTACGTCGGCATGGGCGCCGAGGTGGCGATGGAGCACGACCTGGCGATCGACGCCTGGGACACGGCGGCCGGCCTTGTCGCGACGGCGACGCTGCGGGACATCGTGTTCCCGCGGCCGGCGTTCACCGACGAGGATCGCGCCGAGCAGGCGCGCCGCCTCACCGCGACCGAGTGGGCGCAGCCGGCGATCGCTACGGCGAGCCTCGCGCTCCTCGGGCTGCTGCGCGCGCTCGGGGTCCGCCCCACGTGCGTCGCCGGCCACAGCCTCGGCGAGCTCACCGCCCTCGCGGCGGCCGATGCTTTGAGCTCCAACGATCTCGTCGCCGTCGCGCGCAAGCGCGGCGAGCTGATGGGCGCCGTGGCGAGCGCGCCCGGGGCGATGACCGCGGTGGCGCGCCCGATCGACGAGGTCAAGGCGCTGCTGACGCGCCTCGGGAGCGACGTGGTGGTGGCCAACCACAACCACCCGACCCAGGTCGTCCTCGCAGGGGAAACGAAGGCGATCGAGGCGGTCGAGGCCGAGCTCGCGCGGCAGGGGATCACCGCCAAGCGGCTCCCGGTGGCCACGGCGTTCCACAGCCAGGCGGTGGCCGGAGCGACGGCGCCGTTCGCCGAGTACCTCGCGGGGATCGCGATCAAGGCGCCGGCCTTCGACGTGATCTCCAACAGCGAGGCGACCGCGTACCCTCACTCACCCGACGCGGTGCGGGCGCTCCTCGCGGAGCAGATCACCCGGTCGGTCCGCTTCGTCGAGGTGGTCGAGGCGATGTGGGCGCGCGGCGCGCGGATCTTCGTGGAGGTCGGCCCCTCGGCGGTGCTGACGGAGCTGGTCTCGAGGATCCTGGGGGATCGTCCTCACACGGCGATCGCCCTCGATCGCAAGGGAAAGCACGGCGTGACGGCGCTCCAGGACGCGCTCGGGCGCCTCGCCGCGGCCGGCGTGGCCATCGACTTCGCGCCGCTCTGGGCGCCGTTCGGGCCGCCCGCGGCGCCGAAGCGCGTCCCCGCGATGACGATGCTCGTCAGCGGCGCGAACTACGGAAAGGTCTACCCGCCCCAGGGCGGCGCGGCCGCGCTGCCTCCGCCGAACCCGCCGCGCCCCGTCGCGGCGGCGCCGCCGATCAGCGCGCCGCCGATCCCGATCATCCTCAGCGCGCCCGTCGCGTCGATCGCGCCGATCGCGCCGATCGCGCCGATCGAAGCGCGGTCCGTGGCGCGGTTCGAGTCGGTGCGCGCTCCTGCGCCCGTCCCCGCGCCCGTTGCCATCGCCGTGGGAGGCCAGCTCGGACTGATCGAGGCGTACCAGGAGTCGCAGCGTCAGCTCACCGAAGCCCACGCCTCGTACGTGCGAACGATGGCGTCGGGTCACGAGGCGTTCCTCACGACGATGGAGGCTTCGTTCCTCGGCCTCGGCGGCCTGCTCGGCGCGGCCGCGACCGTGTCCGCGCCGGCTCCGCGGTTCGCCGCGGCGCCGGTCGTCGCGCCCGTCCTCGCGGCGACGATCGCGCCGGCTCCTGTCCACGTGCCGGCAGCGCCCGTCGCGTCCGTCGCGGTGGCCATGGTCGCGGCCGCGCCGACGATCCGGAGCGGAACGGCGCCGATCGCGGCCGCGTCGCCCGTCGATCTCCAGGCGCTGCTGCTCGACGTGGTCGCCGACAAGACCGGCTACCCCGCCGAGATGCTCGCCATGCACATGGAGCTCGAGGCCGACCTCGGCATCGACTCGATCAAGCGCGTCGAGATCCTCTCCGCCATGCGCAAGCGCGC
>Ga0105048_10000863_pt1 | contig 48299 bp, 43 predicted proteins | sample MAT05_FD_78382 | JGI IMG/M metagenome (GOLD analysis project Ga0105048, IMG submission 78382) | Freshwater microbial communities from Lake Fryxell liftoff mats and glacier meltwater in Antarctica - MAT-05 | ecosystem: Environmental > Aquatic > Freshwater > Ice > Liftoff microbial mat | place...
ATTTCAAAACCTTCCGGAATTTGGGTAACACGATCACCATGACTCATCCATACATCCAGACGCGGCGGTGAGCCGGGATGGTCTTTCAAGCCTTCCAGCAAGGCGCATGACGAGGTGACTTCTACTTCGGCATAACCAAATTCGCGATGATGCCCGGCTTCTACCCGACCACCCAGCTGCATCGCCATAGTTTGCATACCGTAGCAAATACCGAGAATCGGCAAGCCACTATCGAAGACTTCCTGAGGCGCACGCGGTGAATTCTCTTCGACGGTAGATTCAGGGCCACCGGACAAAATAATGCCCTTGGGATTGAACTTGGCAATTTCAGCTGGATCATGATCCCAAGCCCAAATTTCGCAGTAAACACCGAACTGGCGAATACGGCGGGCGATTAGCTGCGTGTATTGAGCGCCGAAATCGAGGATAAGGATTTTATCTGTATGGATGTTGTGAAGCTGGGGGCTAGAGTCTTGGGACTGGGGCGACATGTCGAAATCTCTGTAGTGCTTTTTCTATTGAACTTACAGCCAAAGACAATCAGTAGGAGCTTAGCCCCCAGCGTCTAGTCCCGAGCCCCACTAAATCATCCCGCCCTATAATTGGGCGGCTCTTTGGTAATTTGCACATCATGTACGTGACTTTCACGGGTACCGGCGGAGGTTACCCGCACAAATTTCGGACGCGTACGCATTTCTTCAATCGTGGCACAGCCAACATACCCCATCGAGGCGCGAACGCCGCCGGCGAGTTGGTGCACGATGCTGCCGAGCAAACCGCGATAAGGGACGCGGCCTTCAACACCTTCAGGCACTAACTTATCGGCATCACTGGCATCCTGGAAATACCGGTCCTTGCTACCCAATTCCATTGCACCTAAGCTGCCCATACCTCGATAACTTTTGTAACTGCGGCCCTGAAATAATTCAACGTCGCCTGGTGCTTCTTCAGTACCGGCAAATAAACCGCCAATCATCACCGTGCTGGCACCTGCTACGAGCGCTTTGGCAATATCACCGGAGTAACGAATACCACCGTCGGCGATCAAAGGTATTTTGCCTTTGAGCACGTCGGCCACCATGCCGATCGCGGTGATCTGCGGCACGCCAACGCCAGCTACGATACGTGTGGTGCAGATAGAGCCGGGGCCGACGCCCACTTTGACTGCATCGGCACCGTGATCCATCAAGGCCAGCGCAGCGTCACCAGTGACGATATTGCCGCCAATCACCTGCACGTTCGGGAAATTCTTTTTGACCCAAGCAACACGGTCCAGCACACCTTGCGAATGGCCGTGCGCGGTATCAACTACCACCACATCGACTCCTGCGTGCACCAAGGCTTCGATACGGGCTTCGGTATCGCCGGCAACACCGACCGCAGCACCGACAAGCAGTTGCTCTTCTTTGTCTTTAGCGGCATTGGGATTGTCGCGGGCTTTTTGAATATCTTTAACGGTAATTAGGCCACGTAATTGAAAACTGTCGTTAACCACCAGCACTTTTTCAATACGGTGCTTATGCAATAAAGCGATGACTTCCTCTTCGCTTGCGCCCTCTTTCACCGTGACCAGACGTTCTTTCTTGGTCATGATGTGACGAACCGGGTCGTCAAGTTTTTTCTCGAAGCGCATATCGCGGCCCGTCACAATGCCGACCAGCAAGCCGTTATCCACTACCGGTACACCGGAGATATTTCTGGCACGAGTAAGTTTGAGCACTTCGCCGATGGTGGTTTCCGGCCCGACGGTAAAAGGTTCACGAATAACACCGGCTTCAAAATTTTTGACCTTGGCGACATGGGCAGCCTGTTGCTGCAAGCTCATATTCTTGTGCAAGATGCCAATGCCACCAAGCTGTGCCATGGCGATGGCCAAGCGGGCTTCGGTAACGGTGTCCATGGCAGCGGACACAATCGGCAAGTTCAGGGTGATATTACGAGTGAGTTGGGTAGAAAGATTGACGTCTTTGGGCAAGACAATGGAGTGCGCTGGAACCAGCGATACGTCATCAAAAGTTAAGGCTTCGGCCTGAATACGCAGCATGTGCGGCTCTCGAGCTTGGAAAGCGAGAAATTATACCCTAGAACCATGTAATACCGTAGGGGCGCCTGCTTGCTGCGCCCATGGTTTGTAGCATAGTTTGGGCATAGGTCGAAAAATTCTCCTGCATTTTCGACACTTCCATCGTCCGAGCTGGTCGGCGCAGCGCCCTACAAAAACGCCAGACTCAATTGCGGGATCCAAGTAATCAGCAACACCGCGAGCCCCATCAGAAAGAAAAAGGGAATACAGGAACGCACCAAGGTCAAAAATGGCTTTTTGAAACGGTAAGACGCGATAAACAAATCCATACCGACTGGTGGAGTGAAATAGCCGATTTGCATATTGGCCAGCATGATGATGCCGAAATGCACCGGGTGAATGCCGTACTGCATGGCGACAGGCACCAGCAGAGGGGTCAAGATCACGATGGCAGAGAAAATATCGATCAGCATGCCCACGATTAATAGCAAAATATTTAGCAAAATCAGAAATACCCAACCCGAATGCACATGCTGCCGCATGAATTCAAATAATTGATCGGGCACCTGCTCGTCGATCAGCCAGCCCGAAAAGGCTAAAGCTGCGCCCAAAATAACCAGAATTGCGCCGACCAGACGCATCGATTCGGCCATAACATCGGGCAATTTTGAAAAGCTAATTTCCTTTTTAATAAAAACAGTTACCACAAGAATATAAAGTGCAGTCACCGCTGCGGCTTCGCTGGCGGCGAACTTGCCCGAGTAAATGCCACCGAGCACTAAAATGGGCAGAGGTAATTCCCAGCCGGCTTCCTTGATAGACGCCCAAAGCTCTTTGGGATCGAAAGTGGCCACGCTTCGGACTTGGCCCCGCGTAATCCACATAGCATGTGCCGACAGGATTAATAGCATCAATAAACCGGGCAAAATGCCGGCCAAAAATAGATCTTTCATGGTGACGCCGGGCGTGGTGCCTAATTGCCCAGCCACGAAGCCATACAAAATAAGTGGTAAAGACGGTGCAAATAAAAGCCCCAAACTGCCTGACGACGTTACCAAGCCCAAACTGTAATTTTCAGCATAACCGGCCTGACGAAGTGCCGGATACAACAAAGCACCGACCGCAACAATCGTCATGCCTGACGCGCCCGTGAAAGCGGTGAAAAAAGCACAAGCCACCGCGGCAACAATCGCCAAACCACCCGGCATCCAGCCCATCAAGGCATTGGATAGCCTCACCAAACGCTTGGGTGCTCCGCTTTCGCCCAGCAAATAACCTGCTAGGGTGAATAAGGGAATTGCGATCAAACCCGACATGTCGCCAAGTTGGTAGTAGTTAATCGCGACGACGATCAAATCAGCGCCGCCAAAATAAAACCCGATAAAAGCGACCGCCGCGATCACTGCAAACAAGGGCATACCCAGTGCCGCCAATACTAAAACCGTGAGCAAGGCCCACATCATTGGTTAGGCTCCGCTGGTTTATCAAAAGCAGCAAAAATAAAACGTACGCTAATCAAGCCAAAACCGGCGACAAAAACGCACATTGGCCACCAGCTTGGAATGTCGGCAACCAAAACGCCGGGCGCCTCGCGTTCTAATTGCACCATGCCCCAGCCATACCAGGTAAGTGCGGCAGCAACAACAGCGGCGGCTAATTGCGAAATAGTCCAGACAAGCTGATGAGTTTTTTTAGGCAGAAACCTTGGCAAGATGTCTATGGCGATGTGTTTCTTCTCGCGCGTCGCACTTAGTGCTCCAAGCAATGCCAACCACAGCACGCCCTGACGGCTGACCGCCTCAGCCCAGATAAAACCGGTATCGAAAAATACTCGCAGCACAATTTGCGCAACCGAGATTAAAAGCAACGCCATCAAAAGCGCTGCAAGTAAATAAGTTTCAAATCGATGTAAAAACTGCTGAGCTTTTTGCAACACTTATTTCGCCCCTGCAGCAGCCTTGCGAACAGCGTTCAACATTTCGCTAGATACGATTTTTTCTTTCTCGAGTTGTGTCGTGACTTGGGCTCCAATAGTGCGCCAACGGGTGTTTTCGGCCGCGTCAAACTTGGTGACGACCAAACCCTGTTTTTTCATGGCCGCGAGAGCAGCAGCATCATCGCGCTTGATATTGGCATCCATGCGCTTCGCCGCTGCGCCAAAGACTTTGCTTACAGTAGCCTGATCCGCCGGACTTAGTTTTTGGTAAGCCTTGCTATCAAGCACCATAAAACCAACAATAAAACTCATCGGCAGATCGACCATGCTGCGTACTTTGCCATGCCATTGCAATGCAACGGCACCGCTCGGCGTATTGGCGACGGTATCGACCAAACCGGTTTGTAGGCTCGTAAATACATCTCCCAGAGGCAAGGGGATCGGCGTAATGCCACCTGTCCTGAAAACACGTTCTGCGATCACGTCATTTTGCGGAATCCATAACTTCACGGAATTCATTTCGGCACGCGTGCGCATCGGTTTAATGCCCATCATGTAGGCAAAACCAATACCCGAGGCACCCAGCATTTTGTAGCCTTTTGCTTCAAAACCCTTTGCCAGCAGAGGATCAATCACCCCACGAGCCCGATCAACCTCGGCCCAGTTGTCGAACATAAAGGGCATGCCGTAAATAACGGAATCGGGATATACCGCAGCTAATTCGCTGGAAGTTAGTACTCCACCTTGCAACTGGCCCAAACGTATTTTGCGCAGCACCACGGCATCCGACCCCATCACACCGCCGGGATAAAACTTCACCAGAACGCGGCCTTGGCTAGTGGTTTCAATTTCTTTCGCAGCGATGCGTAATTCTTTCATCCATGACGAGCCATCGGGTGCTAGGGTGGCAATTTTTAGCGTCTGTTGCGCCTGAATCTGGCTGCTTAAGCACAAAGCAAATACTAAGGATAAAAATCGTTTCATAATTCCTCAAAAATAGTCTTTACCGCTGGCCAGTAATTGTTTGGCCTGATCTTGCGCCAAAGTATTGATGAGAGTGTAACCGTTAGCTTTAGGGTTCGCGTTAATGACTTCATTCAGAAGTTGATCATGCAAATCCTGATTAAACACCAAACGCGCGTAATACTGGGCCAAGGCAGTTTTTGCATACAGATTTTTGCCTTCCGAAATGGCGATGGCTTTCTCGAAATAAGCTCGCCCTACTTCGGGTTTGCCGCCCAGGGCTTCAGGCCGAAGCGAATTGATCACGCCCAAATAAACATAAGGCAAGCCACGTTCATGTTTGGCGTCTAGCGCCACCACCCGCATAAGCAAGGCATCGACTTTTGGCAAATCGGCAATGGCACCCCAGTCTTCACTATTGCTTTGCAAGAACCCGGCCCAGCTCGACGCCAATGCGTATAACAAGGCGGTATTGGAATTTCGATTCACAACCGCAACAAATGCATCAATATCCTTATCTAGTGCCAAACATAATTCGGTGTCGCTTAAACACACAGCCGCTCTAGCGTAATCCAAAGATTTTTTCGATAAGCGCTGTGCCCGGACGGCATCACCCTCAGTGAAATTACCGGCATAAGCACCATTCAATTGTGCTGCAGCCAGCAGAACACCAGCATTTGTTTTCTCGCCCGGCTTTTGCCCGGCAATGAGTCCGTCCAATAACAATAAATACGCAGGTAAGCCATCGCGTACGGTGCCGGGGTCTTCACTGTTGAGTACGGCGCTGCCTAAATTTTGGGCGAAAGTATCGGTGGCTTTCCCAACAATGGAAGCGCAACTGGTCAGACCCAAAGCGACCAGTAATACGACGGCGATTTTTTTCATGCCTTAGTCTCACATATCAAGATGACAAAATATTATGATGAAACAATTCTTTACCAGATGCCTATTTCGCTTATCAATCACCCGATTCGGCAGCCTCAAGCGTGTTTTGCATTAAAGTCGCCACCGTCATCGGCCCGACGCCTCCTGGTACCGGCGTAATCCAGCTTGCTCGTTCAAAAGCTGCTTCAAAGCCCACATCGCCGACCAAACGACCGTCTTCCATGCGATTAATACCCACATCAATGACCACGGCGCCCGGTTTCACCCATTCACCTGGTATCAAACCAGGCTTGCCGACCGCGACCACTAAAATGTCGGCTTGTCTGACCTGTGTTTCTAATACATCTTTTGGCGTGAATTTGTGACATGAAATCGTTGTGCAACCGGCGATGAGTAATTCCAGGGCCATCGGGCGACCCACATGGTTGCTCACACCCACAATAGTAGCGGTCGCTCCGCGAACCGGCTTATCGGTAAAAGCCAATAAAGTTGTTATGCCCCGGGGTGTACAAGGCCGCAATCCAAACTGTCGCAATACTAAATGCCCGACGTTTTCAGGATGAAAGCCATCGACATCTTTGCGTGGGTCTATTCGATGGATTAAATCACTGCCATCGCGGTTTCCCGGCAAGGGTAGCTGCAACAAAATGCCGTGGATCTTCGGGTCTTCATTCAATTTATCGATCAACTGGGCAATTTTTTTATCTGAAGTATCGGCAGGCAAATCATAATCGTAAGCTTTGATGCCTACTTTCTTGCAGGCTTTGCGTTTATTGCGAACATAGACGGCAGAGGCAGGATCCTCACCTACCAGCACCACCGCTAGTCCTGGACGTGCCTTCCCCGATACCACGCGCGCTTCGACACGCAGCGCGAGTTCCTCCAATAAGGTATCGGCAATACCTTTGCCATCCAAAATTCGGGCGCTCATTGTCGATCCAGCTTAAAATCAGAGTGCATTATCCCTGATGCATACCCCAACCCGCCACTTGGTAATCATTATGAATCGTACAGAACTTGAAGCCGCCGCATTCCGCCGCTTATTAACGCATCTGGATAGTCGCAAGGACGTACAAAACATCGACCTGATGATTCTGGCCGGCTTTTGCCGAAACTGCCTGTCCGACTGGTATCGCGAAGCCGCACAAGCAGCAGGCTCGGAAATAAGTAAAGATCAAGCCCGTGAAATTATTTATGGTGAAGCTTTCAGCGAATGGAAGGCCAAATACCAGCCAGAAGCAACACCCGCGCAATTGGCGGCATTTGCTGAAGCCCAAAAAGCCAATCATTGACCCATTACCGTGGGAGCGGTGTAAGCCGCGAAAGGCCTGCGATAATCTACATCACTGGTCTTTCGCGACTTACGACGCCCCATGAAAAACGCCCCGACAAGCGGGGCGTTTTTCATTTAATGCAAAATAATATTAAGCGGCTTTGCGACCAGCTGTCTTTGCAACACGCTTGGTGACACGTTTTACAATGCGCTTAGCGGCAACAGGCTTTTTAGCCACTGCGCGCTTGGTTTTAGCAGGTGTTTTCTTGCCGAACTTGGCAAGCACTGGTGCTAAACGGCTTTCTGCTTGCGCTTTGGCTTCATTAACGACAGCCAATACCTGCTTTTGCAATGGAGCGACTTTTGCTTTGAATTGCTTTTGAATTTTTGCGCCTTCGGTTTGCGCTTGTTTGTTTAATTGGCTGAACTTGGTTTCAGCTTGCTTGCGCAATTTCTTAGCAGTTTTTTCGCCATTTTTAACACTGTCATTCAAATAGGTACTGAAATCGACCACGTTTTGCAGGGCATTGGCATAGCTCGAAATCGCTTTTTTGCGACCGAGTGACACGGCACCAATACCGGCTAACAATAAATCACGTGAAGCGGCTTCGGTTTTCTGCGTTGTCGCGCGAACAGTTTTTACAGTCTTCTTGGTACGTGCCATAAAACACCTCATGGGTAGATGATTGGCCGTATGGCCGGGAGATTTAAAGTGGAGTGTTGTGCTAAATGCTTGAGTTTTCACACTAAAAGGCTTTTGTGAAAGAGCTTTTACTCTGACTCGCTTGCACATCACGCATGTTCGCGACATGCTTGGCAAAATATCGGGAGAACATTATGGCGAGCAAGAAATCGAGTTGGGCTAAATTTCCCTACGAGCAGAAAGCCTATGATTTCAGTGGCGATAAACTTAAAAAAGCATGGCCCACACTGCACAGCGGTGACGGTGAACCCTACCCTGACGACAAGCGTGCTGCCGCATTAATAAAAGCGGCTGGCAAATTAGCTCCAAAAGCGCTTAGCGCTGAAGACTTGGCTAGCCAATTACAACAAGCATGGACCGCTTATCATCGTGGTGATTTTCAGCAGGCGTTTGAATTGTCTGAAGCCTTGGGACCTGTTGGCGCTTCGGTTGCTTGCAAAGCCTTGGGTATTCACACCACGTATTTAGTCGAAGATGAAGACGAGCAACTTGTGCGCTTTGAACAGGCCGGTAAACTTGCTGAAGCGGCAATAGCCGCACTACCCAATGATGCGAACAGTCATTACAGGTTCGCCTTTGCCATGGGCCGTTACAGTCAGGGCATCAGTATAGTAAAAGCAATTAAATTAGGTCTGGCCAGCAAAGTTCGTAAAGCGCTGGACACCACGCTGGAGCTATCACCCAAACATGCCGAAGCACAAACAGCACTTGCGCTTTATCATGCTGAAATCATCAATAAAATTGGCGCCATGATTGGCGGCATGACTTACGGCGCAAAAGCTTCTGAAGCCGAAAAGCTGATGGCATCGGCGTTAAAATTAACACCCGATTCGCCGATCGCACATTTGGAACACGGCAATATGTTGATGCTTTTATATGGCAACAAAAAAGAAGATGCCGCCGCTAATGCCATCGAAAAAGCCAGCAAAATAAAACCCAAAGATGCCATGGAAAAACTCGATGCCGAGCATGCCAAAGCCCAGCTTGAGTAGGTCTCGATAATACAAGGGTCGGCTTTTCCGACCCTATGACCTGCGTCGCTCATTATACGGAACACCTAAGGTAGGGGCGCATGCTTGCTGCGCCCAAGGCTGACGAATAATTTTGGGCGCAGGTAGAGAAATGCCCCCGTATTTTCGACACTTCCGCCGTCCATGGCGGTCGCCGCAGCGCCCCAACGGATTAAAAACGTCGAGCGATTCACCCATGGCTATGCAGGCGTTTTAATTCCGCGCCGATATTGTTCTATGTATGAGTCAAGTGTGTCGGACGTACCCGTGATGTAAATCATGCCATCCAATTTATCGAAAATAAGTGGCGAATTTCCCGCCAATCGAGCGTTGTTGTTACCGGTCTCGACATACTCTTTGGTATCAAACAGAAAAATCCAGCCGAAGTCTTTTTCCATAACGTCGGAAATAAGCAGCTGAAGGTCTAATTGTTTTTCAGTTTTCACGAGCAGATCAAGAACTGCTTTCTCTGCGAAGTTGTAATCAAACACGGTCATAACGCTGTTCTATTTCTTAGCCATAAAGGCAGCTAAATTCGCAGCCGCCTGGTTCCGCACTTTATTTTTCAGAAAGGGTGTCCAGCCCAATACAACACCGACGGGTCCAAGGGCTTTTCTCGACCAACGCCAAAAACTGAAATTATCGTGATGCGAAATAATCAGGCCATCTTTAAACCCGAATTGGCCATCGACAATATTGTGCACCATGCGACCAGTGGCACTAAAACGATAATGCGGCTCCCAGTGGGCGTTTCCATTCACATCGTCGGCGGCAATACCAGAAAAATCGAGCTTCCAAACATCACGGCCTTTTTCTTTTACGGTCGTGCATAGCATCGTCCACATGCCAACGACTTCTTTTTTCCCATGCAGGGAAAACGCCGGGTCCTGAAACTCGGCATTCTCGTGATAACAACTTGCCATGGTCTGGGCGTCGCACACGGCGAATGCAGAATAAAACTTCGTCAATAATTCGGCATTCGGGTGCGCCATGGGCTTACCTCAATCCAGTTTCGTTACGAGCAATGACCATGCGCTGAATTTCGCTGGTACCTTCATAAATTTCGGTGATTTTAGCATCGCGAAAATAACGCTCAAGTGGCATCTCTTTCGAATAGCCCATACCGCCATGAATTTGTACGGCCGCATGGGTAATCCACATGGCATTTTCCGATGCGGTTAATTTTGCGACTGAGGCTTCGGTACTAAAACGGCCACCATTTTTATCGGTCTGTGCTTTTGTCCAAGCTGCACGCATGGTCAAAATATAGGCGGCATCTAATTTACATTTCATGTCGGCAATTTTGGCTTGAATCATCTGGAAGCTGCCAATTGGCTGGCCAAAGCTTTTTCGTTCTTTCACATACGCAACGCTGGCTTCATAAGCGGCACGAGCCAAACCGACAGCTTGTGCGGCAATGCCGATGCGGCCGGCATCTAGAACGCCCATCGCAATTTTAAAACCTCCGCCTTCAACACCCAGCACTTCGTCAGCTTGCGCTAGGTAATCCTGAAACTCGATTTCGCAGGTTGCCGATGCACGGATACCTAATTTAGGTTCGGTTTTGCCGCGGAAGAAACCTTTTTTATCGGTATCAATCATGAAAGCAGTAATGCCTTTTGCGCCTTTACTGGGCTCGGTCATGGCGAAGAGCACAATGTATTTCGCTACCGGCCCGGAAGTAATCCAGCTTTTTTTACCATTGATTAGATAAGTGCCATCGTCTTGTTTAACGGCGCGGCAACGCATGGCAGTGGCGTCAGAGCCAGACTGTGGCTCGGTCAAGGCAAACGCACCTATCGCGGTGCCCTCGGCAATGGCTCTCACATACAACTGTTTCTGGGCTTCGGTACCAAATTTAAGGATGCCATTACAAAACAGCGAATTATTCACCGACATGATGGTGGAATGCGCGCAATCGCCAGCAGCGATTTCAATAATAGCCAGCGCATAACAAATCGGGTCCATGCCCGCACCGCCATACTCTGCTGGCACTTCAATACCCATCAGGCCGTTTTCGCCCAAGGTCTGGATATTTTCCAGCGGAAATTCACCGGTTCTGTCGAAATGTTCAGCGCTTGGAGCAATTTTTTCCTGAGCGATTCGACGGGCAACGTCTTGAATCATCAATTGTTCTTCGGTGAGATTAAAATCCACGGTAGCCTCGCTTATAAATTCCAGCGGCCATTGTAGCTGTTTGTGATGTCAAGGGTTAGTCAGTATTCTGTGAAAAATGCGCTTGACCGCACGCCAAAGCCCGTCTAATCTGCTTTATCTTAAAATCGCGATGAAAAGATATAATGGATCTCGAAGCTTGGTCAGCCTGCCTGCATGTGCTCGCCGACCCTACACGGGTCAGATTGCTGGCCTTGCTTGAAAACGAAGAACTCACTGTCGCCGAATTGGCTGCCATTACACGCCTAGCACAGCCCCGAGTTTCTACCCATTTGGCTAAATTAAAAGATGCCGACTTGGTGCGTGACCGGCGAGCCGGTGTATCTGCTTATTATCGATTCAATGACGACCAATTAGACCCCGGCGAAAAACGCTTATGGGAAACCTTGCGTGATTCCACTGACGACCCACTATTGCGACAAGACGCCGAGCGTTTGCCACTGGTACTAAGTTCGCGTGCTAACGATCAAAACTGGGCCGACTCGGTCGCGGGCGATATGGAGCGACATTACTCACCGGGCCGAACTTGGGAAGCATTGGCACGCTCTGCCCTGCCCTTATTGGCACCGGGCGAAGTACTCGATATTGCCTCCGGCGACGGCGTACTCGCAGAATTACTGGCCCCGCATTCGAAAAAATATATTTGTCTCGATAGCAGCGCAAAGGTCGTGATGGCTGCCAGTGAGCGTTTGCGAAAACTGCCGCATGTCGAAGTCATTGAAGGCGATATGCAAGCACTACCCTTCGATAATTCGCGATTCGATTTAATTTTGCTGATGCATGCGCTCACCTATGCCGACAAACCGGCCTTGGCCATTGCCGAGGCTGGTCGGGTATTGAAAAAAAATGGTCGTCTATTGTTGACCTGTCTTGCTAAACACGAGCATCGCGCAGTGGTTACACCCTATGGCCATGTGAATCTTGGCTTTAATGAAAAAGAGTTACGTAAATTCATTGATAAAGCTGGGCTGGAAGTGCTGGCCTTTGAAGCCGTCACCCGCGAGAAACGGCCACCGCATTTTGAAGTATTAACCTTGTTGGCCCGCAAAGCATCATGACCCATAAGCTTCCGTATAAATTTCCCGCTCGCGTTGCGCAACTTGAGCAAGCGCTGCGCGAACGTATCTTGATTATTGATGGCGCCATGGGCACCATGATTCAACAGCATAGTCTGGATGAAAGCGCCTACCGTGGTGAGCGCTTTGCGAGTGGATATGACGGCTTGCAGTTCTCCGAAGGCCATCAACACGGCCACGACTGCGGCTGCCATAGCGATTTAAAAGGCAATAACGATTTACTCACGCTGACACAAGCAAAAATAATTCGCGATATCCATTCCGGTTATTTGGCGGCCGGTGCCGACTTCATTGAAACCAATACCTTCAACTCCACTCGTGTCTCGCAGGCTGATTACAAGCTTGAACATCTTGTTACTGAGCTCAATTACGAAGCGGCAAAACTGGCTGCCGAAGTTTGCGCCGAATTTGAAGCCAAAAATCCAGCCAAACCGCGATTTGTGATTGGTGTGCTCGGCCCGACCAGTCGTACCGCTTCGCTCAGCCCGGACGTCAATGACCCGGGCTTTCGTAATATTAGTTTTGATGAATTGGTTAGCAATTACCGTGAATCAACTTTTGCCCTGCTCGATGGCGGCAGTGACATCATCATGGTGGAAACCGTATTTGACACCTTGAATGCGAAAGCCGCCGCCTTTGCCATTGAATCGGTATTCGACGAACTCGAGGCGCGTTGGCCAGTAATGATTTCTGGCACCATTACTGACCAATCCGGCCGCACATTATCCGGCCAAACTGCCGAGGCATTCTGGTATTCGCTGCGTCACTGCAAACCGATTTCGGTTGGCCTGAACTGTGCATTGGGCGCAAAAGATTTGCGCGTCCATATCGATATGCTCTCGCAAATTGCCGACACCTATATTTCCTGCCATCCCAACGCCGGCCTGCCCAATGCTTTCGGTGGTTATGACGAAGGCCCGGAAGAAATGGCCGAAGTATTGGCCGAATTTGCGCAAGCCGGCATGTTGAATATTGTCGGCGGTTGCTGCGGCACCACGCCCGATCATATTAAAGCGATCAGTGACGCGGTTGTCCATATTAAACCGCGTGAGATTGCACAACCTGCTCCCTACACGCGCTTGTCCGGTCTTGAGCCTTTTGTCATTACGCCGGAAACCAATTTCGTCAATGTGGGCGAACGTACCAATGTTACCGGTTCGGCACAATTCAAAAAGATGATATTGGAAGGCCGTTATGACGATGCCTTGGTGGTTGCGCGCCAGCAAGTCGAAAACGGCGCGCAAATAATCGATATCAATATGGATGAAGGCATGCTGGATGCCGAAGCGGCGATGAAACGCTTTCTGCATTTAATTGCAGCCGAGCCAGATATTTCACGCGTACCGATCATGATCGACAGCTCCAAATGGAGCGTCATTGAGGCCGGCCTGAAATGCGTACAAGGCAAGGGCATTGTCAATTCCATATCCATGAAGGAAGGCGAAGCCGCTTTTATCGAGCAAGCACGAAAGGTCCAGCGTTACGGTGCTGCCGTGGTGGTTATGGCATTCGATGAAACCGGCCAAGCCGACAGTTACGAGCGCAAAGTCGAAATATGTTCGCGTGCCTATGAATTACTGACGACTCAAGCAGGTTTTGCGCCGGAAGATATTATTTTCGATCCGAATATTTTTGCGATCGCCACCGGTATCGATGAACATAATGACTATGCACGCGCGTTTATTTTAGCGACTGCCGAAATAAAAAGACGCTTTCCACTCAGCCATATTTCCGGCGGTGTTTCCAATGTCAGTTTCAGCTTTCGTGGCAACAACACTGTGCGTGACGCCATTCATTCGGTATTTTTATATCACGCCATTAAAGACGGCATGGACATGGGCATCGTGAATGCCGGCGGCATGCCGATCATGGACGATTTACCTGCCGATCTTCGCGAGGCCGTTGAAGACGTGGTACTGAATCGAAACAATGAAGCTACCGAGCGACTAATTGCCCTTGCCGACCGCAGTAAAGGCAGCAAGCGTAAAGAAAATGCGAAGCGCGACGAGGCATGGCGCGAATTACCTATCAAGGAGCGACTGCAGCATGCCTTGGTTCACGGCAACGACAGCTTTATTGAAGCCGACACAGAGCTTGCACGGCAAGCATCAGCAAGACCTCTGGACGTTATCGAAGGCCCTTTGATGGACGGCATGAATGTGGTGGGCGATTTATTTGGCGCCGGCAAAATGTTCCTGCCGCAAGTCGTGAAGTCCGCTCGCGTCATGAAAAAAGCCGTAGCACATTTACTGCCTTATATCGAAGCGGAAAAACTCGCCTCAGGCGATGTAAGTACTAGCAAAGGCAAGATATTGATGGCGACTGTGAAAGGTGATGTACACGATATCGGAAAAAACATCGTTGGGGTTGTGCTCGCTTGCAATAATTTTGAAGTGATTGATTTAGGTGTCATGGTGCCGACCCAAACCATTCTGGATCGAGCACGCGCCGAGAACGTCGATCTAATAGGCTTGTCCGGTTTAATTACTCCATCGCTCGAAGAAATGAGTCATGTTGCGAAAGAAATGCAGCGCCAGGGTTTCGTCAAGCCACTTTTAATTGGTGGAGCAACGACTTCGCGCGCACATACCGCATTAAAAATTGCACCGCACTATAAATCGCCAGCGGTTTGGGTCAAAGACGCTTCGCGCGCGGTCGGGGTTGCTACCTCGTTGATGAGTCCCGAATTAAGAATCCCGATGTTGGCGCAAATTGATGCCGATTACGCCGATGTGCGTGCCCGCCATGCCAACAAAGGCGATGCAAAGCCTTTGATGGGGCTTGAACGCGCACGCCGGAAAAAATTTGATGGTGACTGGAATAATTACACACCGCCCGTACCCAAAAAAACCGGCATTACTATTTTTGACAATGTGCCATTGAATGAGCTCCGGGAATTGTTTGACTGGACGCCATTTTTCCAAACCTGGGAACTTGCAGGTCGTTATCCCGCCATTCTGAAAGACGAGATTGTTGGCGTGCAAGCTACCGAGTTATTTCATGATGCCAATACCATGCTCGATAGAATCATTGCCGAAAAATGGTTACAGGCAAAAGCAGTTTGCGGTATCTGGCCGGCTCAAAGTGTTGGTGACGATGTAGTGCTTGAAGAAAGCTCGGGACTCGGGACTTGGGACTCGGAGCTGACATCAGAATCGAAAGCCAAACAGCCTCCCGCCCACAGCACCCAGCCCCGCACCACATTGCACTTTCTCAGACAGCAGGCAGAAAAACCTGAAGAACGGGCAAACTTCTGCCTATCTGATTTCATTGCTCCGCAAGATTCGATGGTTGCCGACTTTATCGGCGGCTTTGCCGTGAATGCCGGCATCGGGATCGAACCTTTCATCAAAAAATTCGAAGCCCAATACGATGACTACAGCTCGATCATGCTCAAAGCACTTGCAGATCGTTTTGCCGAAGCTAGTGCCGAATGGTGTCACCGACAGATTCGTAAAGAGCTATGGGCTTATGTCAGCGACGAAGATCTTTCAAACGAAGATTTAATTCGCGAGCAGTACCGGGGCATCCGCCCTGCTCCGGGTTATCCGGCGTGTCCGGAGCATAGTGAAAAAGTCATGCTCTTTAAGTTGCTGGATGCTGAAAAAAATATCGGCCTTTCATTGACCGAGAACTACGCCATGTATCCGGCCTCTTCGGTCTCAGGTTACTATTTCTCACATCCGAGTTCACAATACTTTGTCGTGGGCCGTTTATCACGGGAACAAGTCGTCGATTACGCAAAACGTAAAGGCGTTAGTTTGATGCAGGCTGAACGATGGCTGGCCGCAAATTTGGATTACGACCCGGATTAATGTACAAATCGACTTCCCCCTCGGACTAGTGACCCCTTTAATGGCAACCCGTAAATTGAATCTGGTTTTAATTGTCCAAAAACGAATGACCGGATTGCAAGATTTTCTAAGAATCGCCGAGCTAATCAAACGCAAATGTGAAGACGTAATACCGCACGTCACGACGCGGCATCATGCGGTTTACCAACAGCTCCGCTATCTTTTTCGCCCGAGTCTGTATGTCGCGTTTTACGAAGCGAATCGGTTCAAACCTATCAGGGGGCGTCGTTTTTGCGGAGCAAAAATGACCAAGTCCGAGCAATATCTGCAAATGGAAGAGTCTGGTCTGGAAACCCTGAAATGGCAGATGATCCAACCGGATGAGCGCTATGAATCTTCCGACTGGGGCCCGTACGTTATTGTAAAACCCGATGAAGGAAAAATGGGACATGACGTAAAAATTCGTAAAACTGTCCGTGTTCATCATGGGAAGGACTGCGAGACCAGCCCTCATCTCATACAGCGTTTTACGCATACTGGAATACAACCTGAGTCATATCGGGCACTGACATTTTTCGGGGAAATTCTATATTTGCAAAAAAGCACGAACATCGCCTGCGGAAATCTGCTTAACGATCCGACCCGTGCCGAAGAAATCGGCGGCCATAACCCGGTAGCAACCGCTGCAAAAGGCCGGGCCCAACTGGTATTTGACGAGGAAATTATTAGCTACGCCAAACATATTGCACAAACCGCTTTTAGCGACATCCCTGTACTGGGTCAGGATATTATTCGCGATCCGGCAACAGGGAAACTATACTGCCTTGAAGTGAATCCTTATGGATCGACCTGGCATTTCTCCGGCAGGGTTGGGCTTGGGATACAGTCTGATAATGATCTCGTTTTCGAGCAGCAATTTGACGCCTTCAATAAAGTGGCTGATATTCTTATCCAGAAAACTCGTGAACATGCGCGTTAATGCAAAACGAAACAGCCAAGGTTATACATGAAACACATCGTCATTAGTCCGGAAATAAGCAATCGTGAATTCCTTGAAACCTATGTCGGCTCAGCACGGGTTGGACTGTGCGGTGGCACCGAATTGATCAACAAGGCGATTCGCAAGCTGCAATGGCAAGTTACCGCCGATGGTCGCCGCAGCCCCTGGTCGCATGCCTTCATGTTCAGCGAACGTCGAAGCGATGGCCAATTTTGGGTATTGGAATCGGATCTTGATTTTCGTCACAAACAAATTCGACTCGGCGTGCAGGAAAATCGCATGGCTAAATATTATGATGAAGCCGAGTACCCGAACTTGGCAGTGATCGATTTCGATCTAACGCCTGAACAAAGTAGAGCCGTGCTTACGGAAGGTTTGAATTTATTATCCGGTTTATCCACCTATTCGCTGACTGAACTACTGGGCACCTTAATGTCGTTGAGCAATACCAGCCTGCGCTCGAAAGAAAATCTTCTGGCAAGAGAAGGCGCGCTTTATTGCTCAGCCATGGTGCAACATTGTTTTGACGCGATTAATTTCGATTTGAAACCCGATGTCGAAACAAAAAATATTACACCCCATGATTTGTTCCAGACCCCGCAGCCCCATACCGCCTACCACTTGATTCGTGAACAGCCAAAGGGTCCTAGAAAATCTATCGGGCAGCGCATGATTGATCTCGCAAACACCGAAATTTTGTGATTACAGACTCTAAATATCCTATGAAAAGAAATAAATTAATCCTGGTGCCGGAGCAGAGTAATTGCGATATCAATGACTTTCATATCATCGCAAAAAAGATTCGAGAAACTTCGTCGGATATTGAGGTGCATGTCGTAAAACGAAGGCATTTGTGGTGGAGGCAACTTGCTTTTATATTCTCGCCTTCTCTTTATGTTGCTTTTTACCAGGCTAAAAACTTTCAACCACTCCGGGGCACTTGCGTGCACGGCCGGTCGATTGGAAAATCTGGACAATATTTACAAATGCATACAGCGGGTTTTGATGTGATTCCCTGGCAATACATTGTTGCCGGAGAACATTATGAAGCCGATCTATGGGGCGACATGGCGATCGTAAAACCCGACCATGGCCGTGAAGGTGTCGATGTATGTCTGCTTAAGCCTGAAGATATTCGCTACGAAAAAATATGTGTGAATAATCGAGTTTTTTTAATCCAGAAATTTATTGACACCGGTGACAATCCGAACTATTTCCGTGCATTAACACTGTTTGGTGAAACCCTGAGCCTTCGTAAGACTACTAGTCATCGCAGTATGAGACAGGATCGCACCAGCGAAAGCCTACCCAATCCGGTCGCAAATTCTTCCAACGGTACCTCGGTGTTAGTAGATGATGCCGAAGTCATTGCCTTCGCCAAGGAAATGGCGCTCAAAGCCTTCCCGAATATTCCGCTACTGGGTCAGGATATTGTTCGAGAGCGCACAACCGGACGCTTGTATTGTCTCGAAGTAAACCCCTATGGATCGACCTGGCATTTTTCAACCTCGGTCGGCCTTGCATTGCAACGACGCGACAACATTAATTATCAGACCCAGTTCGACGCTTTCACGTTGGCGGCTAACATATTGATCGACAAAACTAGGGAAATGGCTCGCTGATTCTCTCAGCCAACTAGCCAGTTCTATAAACCAAGTAATCACTAAATTGATAATTTCCTGCCAAGCACATACCAATTGGCCGGATTTTTGTTAATTTGACGTTACAGTGATTTGTGAAATATATTATTTTTTAACCCAGGGGAACTAGTAAAAATGAAAAAGAAAACATTGGTACAGATAATCAGCTGCACTTTGGCACTTGCTGCAAGCAGTGCATCCTTCGCCGACACCCAATTCTATGGCGCCATTAGCTATGGCAATTCGGTTACTTCTGGTGATGATGAGATTCCCTACACCGCCTTTGACGCTACCAATACCGGCAACTTTGAAGCTCTGAATGCCCCTTACGGCAACAGTATCTATTCCGACATTAAACTAGGTGTGCGTTTCAACAATATGTTTGTGGAACTTGCAGGCAGTCAAACTGACTTCAACGGCTCAGCGGCCGATGGCAACGGCGGTAACAACGATTGTACGATCAAACCAACAGCAGGTTTGTTCATCAACTGCTTTGATGACGCAACGATCAATTTCGACAGCAAAATCAAGAACCTTGATCTCGTTGTAGGCTGGACGTTTGCACCATCCGACAGTTGGAATGTCCAGCCCTACATCGGCCTACGTCACGTAGATCTTCGCGACAACCGCAATGTAGATTACCTTTATACCGTCGGCGTGAGTGATGCTATTACCGACGACACCAATTTCAAGAAAACCGGCTTGCTTGCGGGACTGCGCGTAGAAAAGGATTTGGGACAGGTTTATCTAAGCGGCGACTTTAATTATTCCTACGCCAATGGGACGAGAACGCGTTTTGTCACCGATACCGAGTACACCACACCAGGTGGAGTTACGACGGATTTTGAGTCCCAAACTTTAAGTCAGGATATTTCCGTTAGACAGTGGAACGCCCGGTTCGCCGTTGGACATCGTTTCAAAGTCTCAGAAAACAATGACCTGAGCATGAGTATTGGCTACAAAATTGGCCGTTTGAATGGTTTTGATACTACCAATACCAATCCAGATCTGTTTGCTGTTGGATCTCTCGGAAACAACGATTCCTCGCTGAGCTCAAGAGGTTTCGATGTCACGTTAGGTTGGAACTTCTAAATCTAAATATCAGAATTTAGTTTTTCATCCAAAAAAAGGGGCGTTTAAAAGCGTCCCTTTTTTGTTTGTCTCGGCAACAGCGCACTATCACCAAACCAGATCGTCCGGCACCTGATACGACGGATCACTGTAGGGGTCGTCTGCAACCGGCGCATGCGGGTCAATCATCAAAGCAACTATGGATGGAAGCAGGTTTTTGACCTGAAGTGCAATCTCCGCGGTGACAATTAAATACCGGCCATCGAGCTGCACCAGACCCAGTACGCCTTTATTCAAATCGGCTAGTTGTTCCGGTGTGACATAAACCCGACGAATTTTTCCGTTGTATTCAAAATGACGGACATGTTCAGCGGACTCAATATTTTGCGGCTTATCTTTCAGCAGTTCCTGCACTTTCTGCTTCAACTCGCGTTTTTGCCTGGCTTCTTCCTGCTTGCGTTTTTCGGCATCAATGCGTTCCTGTTTTTCGGTTTCCGAACGCATGGCATAAGCTTTCGCCAGATCCATTTCACATTGCGTTTTTACGGCAGGAGATTTTGCTTGCGGTTTGGCGTGATGTTTCGGTTTTGAAGAATGCGTGTGGGCCACACGTGCATCCTGCTTTTTCACTTGCTCGGATTTCTGATGCTTTGGCGGATCTGGTTTGCGCTCTGGCTTAGGTGCCGTTTTGAAACCTAGGCCGAGTAATTGGTCGCGTAATGAATTGCTCATAGTTCTTTATCGATAATCTAATGAATAATAATTCAGATAATGTCGGCACTATGCCATTCGCAGCTCACGTCGCGCCTGTGCATGCTAACCATGCTCAATAATGCGGCGGCGGCGGTTCGTTCGACGGATCGGAGTACAACAGCGTTCGTAATTGCTTCAAGTCATCCAAAGCCCGTGTGAGCAGCTCATGGTTCTGGTTTGCTTCAGCACGTGCTTGCGCAAGTGCATCGCTCATTTCAGTCAGGGCTTGCTCCTGAAAAGCAACGCGCGTTTCCAGATCGGCGAAGCGCCGATCAAATTGAAACTCCAGATTGGTATCAGGCATGGGCATACAATCTCACTGTTTAATAATCGTACGGCCACGGCCAATGCCGTAGTACGCCAAACCGGCAGCTTCAACTTCCAATGGGTCATAAATATTTCGGCCGTCAAAAATAGCAGGCGTCTTCAGTGCTGTTTTTATTTTTTTGAAATCCGGGCTCCAGAATGTTTTCCATTCGGTAACTACGATCAAAGCATCGGCATTTTCTAGCGCTTTTGCCGGCGAATCGGCATAGATCAAATCGCTACGCTCGCCAAAAATTCGTTGGGTTTCATGCATGGCTTCCGGGTCAAACACCTGGGCTTTAGCACCCGCATCCCAAAGCAACGACAACAAAGTACGGCTGGAAGCCTCACGCATATCATCGGTATTGGGCTTGAATGCCAAACCCCAGACGGCAAAGGTCTTGCCTTTTAAGTCACCGCTGAAATGGCGCGATACCAATTCGAATAATTTTGATTTTTGTCTTTGGTTTACCGCTTCTACCGATTCAAGAATCTGGGCTGTATAGCCATATTGCTTGGCAGTCCGCTCAAGTGCTTGCACGTCTTTTGGGAAACATGAGCCACCATAGCCTGCACCGGGGTAAATAAACGAATAGCCAATACGCGGGTCCGAACCAATACCGTGGCGAACCATTTCAATATCGGCCCCGACCCGTTCGGCAATATTGGCCATTTCATTCATGAAGCTGATCTTGGTTGCCAGCATGGCGTTGGCGGCATACTTGGTGAGTTCAGCAGAACGAACGTCCATTGAAACAATACGTTCATGGTTACGATTGAACGGTGCGTACAAGCGCTTCATCTGTTCAAGTGCATGATTACTGGTGGTACCTACTACAATGCGATCGGGACGCATACAGTCTTTGACGGCATCGCCTTCTTTCAGGAATTCGGGGTTTGATACCACTTCAAAACTGATATTTACTTCGCGTTCTATCAATTGTTCGGCAATCGCTGCTTTTACTTTGTCGGCAGTGCCGACCGGAACTGTCGATTTATTGACGATAACGGCAGGTCTATTTAAATAAGTGCCGATAGTTTTGGCGACTGCCAGAACATGACGGAGATCGGCGCTACCGTCTTCATCGGGTGGCGTACCAACGGCAATGAAAATAATTTCACCATGCTCAATACCATTTGCAGCATCGGTGGTGAATTCAATTCTGTTTGCGGCATGGTTCGATAGCACCAAGCTTTCAAGGCCGGGTTCGTAAATCGGAATAACGCCATTATTCAAGCCTTCTACTTTGGCTTTATCTACATCAACGCAGACAACGTGATTGCCGACTTCGGCTAAACAAGTGCCCGTTACCAATCCTACGTAACCTGTTCCAAAAATTGTAACGCGCATGCTATCTCCCGTTACTCAGGCGGCGCACCGCCTGAGTACGTTCTGTATTACTTATTGTTGAGGCGCTTGTTGCGGCATTGCTTCAGCCGAACCTGCTTTTACATCTTGCAGTTCTACTTCAAACACCAAAGTTGCGTTAGGTGGCATGCTGCCTTGACCTTCGGCACCGTAGGCAAGATCAGCAGGAATCCAAAATTTGAACTTGCTACCTTTTGCCATCAGTTGCAAACCTTCTGTCCAGCCAGGAATCACTCCGTTAAGCGCAAATTCTGCTGGTTGGCCACGGTCGTATGAGCTATCAAACTTCTTGCCATCTAAAAAAGTACCGACGTAATGCGCCAATACGGTATCGGTTGCAGCAGGTTTTGGACCATTGCCTGGACGCAAAATTTGATACTGCAGCCCACTCGCGGTGGTGGTGACATTGGGTTTCTTTTTATTCTCAGTGAGGAACTTGGCGCCTTCTGTAAGATTTTTCTTGACGGCAATTTCGCGATCGGCGACTTGCTTGGCCATCATGCGTTCACCGAATGCCTGACCGATTTGCTTGGCTTGCTCGTCAGTCAACAATGGTTTGCCGTCTTTCATTACGGTCTTCATTGCTTCAACCAGCGTTTCCATATCCACTTCGTCTTTGACTGGCGAGATCGACTTGCCGATGTCCATGCCAATCATATAGCTAAACTGTTTACGTTCTGTATCCAGACCCGCGATGCCTTTTACGACAGGCTCACGTTTTTCGGCTTTTGCGACGTCTTTGGAAACTTCTTTTTCTGCGCCGGGAGAATCTCCCTTACAAGCAGTCGAAGCAAGAATCACAGCGACCAATGCCAAAGGCGCGAGCGTATTACGAACATTCAAAATCATTGGGGAAAAACTCCGTTGGTAGGCGCCACCTTCAGGCGCTGGAACGCCTATTGTCGCGGTCTGAGGGCCAGACAGCAATGATTTACAGCTATTTTCTCTATTAAACTTGGCATTAATAGGCAAAAATAGCTCCATCTCGCCACCGCACTTGCCATAGCGGAACTTTGCCGCCCCCTTGGCTATCGAAAAAAACCGGGTTTCACGGGTTACTCACTTTGCATAATCTAGTAATAGGCCCATGGAAACTTTAAAAATACTCGATTCAATACACACCCAATATCCTGAGGTTCCGGCTGCCAATTCCGCTGCTGAAGCTAACGCGATTGAAAATTTCAAAGAATTTTTCTCGAGCTTTGCCGCTGACCGGATTGATAAATTACTCTCGAAAACTTATGCGAGTGATATTTATTTCAACGACACGCTAAAAACTGTTCGCGGTATTAAAGACTTGGCACATTATCTGAAAGAAAGTGCCGATGCAGTTCAAGGTTGTCGGGTTGAAGTGCTTGAGGTAACACGTACGGTAGCCAACGATCATTATTTCCGATGGAAAATGATGATCCGTTTCAAGCGCTTCAAAAAAGACCAGGACACGTGGACAGTCGGCATGAGCCACTTGCGCTTCAATGCAGATGGCCTAGTGGTGTATCACCAAGATTACTGGAATGCGACTGATGGTATATTCCGCCACATTCCAATACTGGGAACAATGATTAACACGATTATCAAGCGTTTGTAGGTTGGACCTTGGCCCAACGATTTTTGATTGTCACAATCTTATGTAGGGCCTAGGCCCGACCTACGACTATTTTTTCGGTTTCGGCTGCGCCACTAGTTTTTCGATCTGCGCGAGCATTTCTGCATCATCAGGTTTAACCCGACTGCCGAAATTGGCCACTACGTTGCCGTTTCTATCAATCAAATATTTATGAAAATTCCAGCCCGGTGCAACACCGGTAATTTCTGCGAGTGACTTATAAAAAGGCGTTGCCTTGTCTCCGACCACACTGACTTTTTCGAACATTGGAAATTTCACGCCATAAGTTAGGCGGCAAAATTCCTGAATGTCTTTTTCGCTACCGGGTTCTTGCCCCATGAAATCATTTGATGGAAAACCCAGTATGGAGAAGCCACGCGCTTTTAATTTGGTGTGCAAAGCCTCCAAGCCGTCGTATTGCGGTGTAAAGCCGCATTTGCTTGCGGTGTTGACCACTAAAAGTACCTGGCCACGATATTGCTTTTGCAGATTGACAGTGGTCTTTCCTGCTAAAGGGCGGTAGTTTTGATCCAGCAAGGCCGGCTTTGCTTGTAATGGAGCAATAATCACCAAACTGAGTAAGGCTACTATATTCAACAATTTCATGGGCTTAGTCCTTCTTAAATAACCACACTGGGCTATATGTCTTTAGTTGGGGTGGAAATTTGCAAAAAGATGTTGACGAGTAAAAATATAGTGTTATAGTTACCTACAACACCTAACCGTTACCTCACTCAGGGGGTCGTATGAACCACAAAGTCAAAAGCACGATGACAGGCATATTAGTAGCGCTCAGTTTCATTACTACGAGCGGCATCCTAGGCCAGCAACCCATCGCACCCACTGTTGAATTAAACCTCAACAATATCCCATATACAGCTCAAGTAGATGTGAGAGACGCTTCACAAGACGCGAGCAAAGCACACGATAAACGTCTGCGTCACCAATTGTCGATGCCCTATTTTTCTTTCAGCCGCGCGCTGCCAAAACAAGGCTTGTGATATGAGCATTGCATGGAACGATAACTTACCTATTTATCGCCAGTTGAAAGACCGCGTTATGAGCATGATGCTCGACGGTGTTCTAAAGCCTGGCGATGCCCTGCCCTCGGTTCGTCAAATTGCCGCCGAGTATCAGCTCAATCCCATTACTGTCTCGCGCGCCTATCAAGAGCTGGCAGACGAAAATTTAGTAGAAAAACGAAGGGGACTCGGAATGTACATGACAGACAGCGCCCGCGATCAATTGCTGGCATCAGAACGCGAACGCTTTTTAAATGAAGAATGGCCGCTGGTGATAGAACGGATTCGGCGCCTTGGTCTTGATACCGACGACTTATTGCGTAAAGGAGAGCCACAATGAGCGCCGTCATTACTGCCCGCAATTTAACTAAACGCTTTACCCACACCACGGCGGTGGATAACGTCAGCTTTGAAATTCCAGCTGGTCGCATCATTGGTCTGATTGGCCCGAATGGCTCTGGCAAAACCACTGCATTAAAAGCAATTCTGGGTTTATCCACCTTTGAAGGCCAACTAAATGTCTTGGGCTTTAACCCGCAGACGCAACGCGACGAGCTTATGAAAGAAGTTTGCTTTATCGCCGATGTGGCCGTATTGCCACGCTGGATTAAAGTTCGCGAAGCCATTGAATTTGTCGCTGGCGTGCATCCAAAATTCAACCGCGCCAAGTGCGAAGCCTATCTGGCGCATACGAAGCTGAAGCCAGACATGAAAGTGAAGCATATGTCGAAGGGCATGGTCGTGCAATTGCATCTTGCGCTTGTGATGGCCATTGATGCCAAACTTTTGGTGTTGGACGAACCCACTTTGGGCCTCGATATTCTTTATCGCAAACAGTTTTATCAAAACTTGCTTGAAGATTATTTCGATGAGAACAAAACTATTATCGTCACTACCCATCAAGTTGAAGAAATTGAACATATTCTTACCGACTTGATGTTTATCCGTGATGGCAAAATCGTGCTGTCTTCAACCATGGACGAAGTGGCAGATCGCTTTATTGAGGTAATGGTTTCGCAGGAACATTACGCTGCTGCGAAAAGCATGAATCCGATTGATGAACGTACAGTTTTTGGAAAATCGGTAATGTTGTTTGATGGTATAGCACGAAGTGAACTTGGCCGTTTTGGCGAAACCCGCAATGTCGGCATTGCAGATTTGTTTGTGGCAACAATGAAAGGAACCTACGCATGAACTCCATGAAAATGCTTGTTAAACGCGAATACTGGGAAAACAAGGGCGGTATTTTGTGGGCTCAGGTGATCGTAGGTGCATTTTATGCATTGATGTTGGTGGCCGGTATCACAATTGCAATGTTTACTGTAAAGCACGGCGACGGCATGAACTTTAATGGTGTCAGCGTGCATGATTTATCGAGCCAGATGACGGCTGAAAATAAACATGATATGGCACAAGGCCTAGCAGCGACTTATCTCCCCAGCGTCGCGCCATTGTTGATGGTTCTAGCGTTCGTCGTATTTTTCTACAGCTTGTCGAGCTTATACGATGATAGAAAAGACAAGAGCATTCTGTTTTGGAAATCGATGCCGGTGTCTGATACTCAAACGGTCTTATCCAAACTATTTACGATACTAGTAGTAACACCTGTTGTGCCTCTCATTATCGGGTTTTTCATCTTCATTATATTTTTCTGCACCGTTGCAATCTGTGCACAGATATTGGGAGTGAATTTAGCCGGACCAGCTTTGGGAATGAGTGACTTGTATCTGCTACCTCTGCAGGTATTAGCATGCTTACCTATCTACATCCTTTGGGCTTTCCCTTCTGTTGCCTGGTTCATGATGGTATCGGCATGGGCCCCTAGATTTCCAATCCTATGGGCAGTGGGTATTCCCGTCATCATCGGCGTCCTGATTTCATTTGCTGCTGGTGTTACTGGTCTTGATATTCCTTATCAATGGTACTGGGAAAACATTGTAGGTCGTCTATTTGGTGGTTTTGTTCCTGGTGTGTGGCTTGCTTTCTTCGACGTCACTTCGATTGTCGGAACAAGGTCTCACGAACCGAGTGGTGGCGAGATATTACAAGCATCCTGGGCAATTCTGGGTTACTCCAAAGTTTGGATTGCTGCAGGCTTAGGTTGTGCAATGACTTATGCAGCCATCCGCTTGCGCCGCTACCGCGACGACGGTTAAACGATCAAACAACTGCATGATACGTCCATGAAAACGTATCATGCAAAAATCCAACTGGATTATGGAGTTCAAATGTTCAAGTCACTTACTGCTTCGACACTTTTGTTATCCCTTGCTTTACTAAGCGCTTGCGACAAATCTGCATCGGAAAAAACCAATGAGGCCGTAGAAGCCATAGGTTCAGTAAGCAGCAAAATGAAGGAGGCCACGGCAAAAGCACGAGTTGAAATCGCCCAAAGCAATATAAGCTTAGGCACGTTAAACGGTAAAGCCAAAGCTGAAATTACCCCGCTGGGCGACCTACTGATTGATACAAAACCATCGAGCATTACGCCGGAACAACGACAATTGCTGATGACGCATCGCGAAATACTGGCAAAAGTCGCGGTCTCCGGGATGGAGATTGGTACCCAAGGCGTGGACTTGGCCGGCAATGCGGTAGGCGATGCCATCAAGAGTATATTCAATGGCGATACCAAGCAGTTGGAACAGAAAGTCGAAGCGGGAACAAAGAAAATCGAAGCCTCGGTCAATGCGCTTTGCACCCAATTGCCGCTGCTTTTGGCATCGCAAGAAAAACTCGCTGTCGCTATCCCTGAATTCAAACCGTATGCAAAAATGACGGCTGATGACTTCAAAGACTGTAAACAGGAAGTGGTAGTTCGCAATATCTGAAGATATGCAATAGATAAAAAACGAAGCTGGTGCATTGAAACGAGCCAGCTTTATTTTTGCATAGGCAATCGAGCTTGATGAATTCATACGCTTATATGCAAACTTTTCTGAAAGAAACCTTAAAGTGTTTTGGAATACTATTTCTGCCTGCCTTTGCTGACGCAGGTCATGTAATCGGGTAGGAAAATCCGGAAACCTATCGGCAATATATCGAACAGCTACTTGCAACCCCGAAGGAGCGCTCACGAGCGCGAATGGGCTCTAAAATTGTCGCAAACCTGTCGCACTCGTGAGTGCTGCTACGGCAATAATTTCGGAGCCGAGAATTTACGCAGCTGCTCGGTACCCAAATCAGTCATTTCAGCCGCAACGTAAAGGCCTGAATTGGGTGCCGCGCAAGCAAATAAATCTAATGCCAACACCGGTGCAAACTGCTAGATGGGCTTGAATCAAGAGCAGTAGCATCCGCTGCCTACAAGCTATGATCGGCATGCTGGCTGAATTGCTTGTTCACATTGTCCCAAAATTTCACACAGAATCCACATCCTTTCCTTACGCTCGGCTCAATTCAAACTGAGCCCAGCCGATGAGTGACACTACCAAGCCGCAATCTGGAAGCACAAACAACAATAAACGCGGCATACTTGATTGGATTGAATGGGCAGGCAATAAGCTGCCGGAGCCTTCTATTTTATTTATGTTATTGGCTCTCACGGTAGTGGCATTGTCCGCCATTGGTAGCGCAGCAGACTGGAGTGTGCAGCCGGTCAAACCGCAAATCGTCATGGAGGCCAAACTCAATGAACAAGGCCAGCCGAGACTTGATTCCTCTGGCAAGGCCATCGAAGTCCCGAAAAAAGATGCTGACGGCGACTTACAAGTTGAATTGGTAAAAAGCGGCGATCCCCTGCATGTTAAAAGCTTGCTCACAACCGACGGTATTTATTGGATGTTCTCGTCCATGCTGCGCAATTTCGCGCACATGCCTGCCCTGCCCCTGATTTTTGTGGCCATGCTTGGCATTGGTCTGGCAGAAAAATTTGGCTTCTTCAGTGCCTTGATGCGATGGCTCGCGTTTATGACGCCGCGACGCCTGATGACCCCTGCCGTGGTATTTATCGGTGCCAATTCATCGGTGGCTTCCGATGCCGGCTATATCATTTTGCCGCCTTTGGCCGCTGCCTTGTTTCTGGCGGTCGGCAGACACCCAGTGGCTGGATTGGCGGCCGCTTTTGCCGGTGTTGCCGGTGGTTTTGGTGCCGGCCTTTTCCCTACTGGCGGTGATGGGGTACTGACCGGTTTCGCACAGGATGCGGCAAGAGTGATCGACCCTAATTACTCGATGACGATTCTGCACAATCTGTATTTCAAGGCAATCTCGGCCATTGTTGTGACTTTGGGGGCCTGGTATGTCACCGATCGGATCGTTGAGCCGCGCCTGATTAAATTGCACGGCGATGAATTGCAAAGCAAAGAAACCAGTGCCATGAGTGAAATGGCGCTGAAGAGCGATGAAAAACGTGCGCTTATGATGTCCCTCGGTGCAATGATTGTTTTGCTGGGCATTTTTGCTGCCCTCATTCTGCCAAAATCGGGGCCATTGCATGGCGATGGCCAACAAACGCTGGCCAATGGCCGAGTGCTGGTGCAGCAGCCGGTGGACATTCAAGCAGCAGGTACAAACATTGCCGTTGACAAAAATGATGTGCTCAGCATAGACCCATTACTTATTACTGAAAAAGCCAGTCCGGGCCGCTTGGTGGAAACGCCAGGAACCCGGTGGTCGCAGGTGATTGTACCCATCATATTATGCGTGTTTTTAATTCCGGGATTAATTTATGGCTATCTAACGAAACAATTGAAAACACAAAGCGATGCCATTGATGCGATGTATCACGGCATCCGAAGTATTGTGCCGGTGTTGGTCATTCTATTTTTCCTAGCGCAGTTCGTTAATTATTTCGCCTATTCGCATCTTGATCGCATGCTTGCTTACGCCGGTGGTAGTTTATTGTTCGATGCAAACTTGCCCATTCCATTATTGATAGTTTTATTTGTGATTGTGGTGGTCTTTGGTGACTTCACCATGAGTGGCATGTTGAGCAAGTTTGGCGTGCTCGCCCCCATCTTCATCCCCATGTTCATGATGGTCGGCATGAGCCCAGAGCTAACCACGGCGGCTTATCGAATTGGCGACTCAGTGGTCAATATTGTTACGCCACTTAACTCATATCTATTGATTATATTGGCGGTATTCCAGAAATATCGATCCGGCGTTGGTTTAGGCAGCCTCATCGCCTTAATGATTCCGTATTCCGTTGTATTGGGAATTATCTGGACAGCATTGCTGGTCCTTTGGTATTTCACCGGTATTGATCTTGGGCCAGAAGCACCTTTGCATTTTGTGCCAGGCTCGATGGATACCAGCGCAGACTAAAGTTATACGGGTTGGCAGTTGCCCATATTTTGAGAAGCTGTTTTCCGAACCCGGAGTCCGCTTGTGGGCAAATAAACTGCAATATCTTAAGAGCAGTCGCCCGCAAGCGGGCTGCTACAATGATCAAATCAGAAATTTAGGATCCAATAATTTACGCAATTGTTCGGCACCCAAATCGGTCATTTCGATAGCAACATCAAGAACTGGACGCTTTTCTTTGTAAGCGCGCTTTGCTATCGCAGCCGCTTTCTCATAACCAATAATCGGATTCAATGCCGTCACCAGAATCGGATTGTGATCAAGCGCTTGTGCAATGCGATCCGGCCGAACTGTAAAACTAGCAATGGCTTTGTCAGCGAGTGCTACAGAGGCTGTGGCTAGTAAGCGTAAACTTTCCAGAATATTGTGCGCAATGATTGGCAACATAACGTTCAACTGAAAATTTCCGCTCTGCCCGGCAATGGTAATTGTTATGTGATTGCCCATCACTTGTGCACACACCATGGCGACGGCTTCCGGAATTACCGGATTTACCTTCCCCGGCATAATCGAAGAGCCTGGCTGTAAGGCTTTCAATTCAATTTCGCCAAGCCCAGCCAGCGGCCCGGAATTCATCCAGCGCAAATCGTTACTGATTTTCATCAGACAAGTCGCCAACACATTGCATTGACCCGACAACTCCACGATATGATCCTGCGCCGCCATGCTCTCGAACTTGTTCTTGGCTTCGCTGAATTTAACGCCAGTTTGTTTTTTCAAATATTGGCAAGCCAGACGTGGCATTTTTCTATCGGCGTTGATACCGGTGCCAATAGCCGTGCCGCCGAGCGGTAAATTTTGTAAGCGCTCACTGGCATCTTCAAAGCGCTCAATACAAGAGGAAATCTGTGCCGACCAGCCGGACAATTCCTGTCCGAAACTTAAAGGCATGGCATCCATTAGATGCGTGCGCCCAGTTTTAATGACCTTACTTAACTCGCGGCCGCGCTTGTCAATGGTTTTTCGTAGCTGCGTTAAAGCCGGCAGCAGGTTTTTATGCAAAACAAGATTCGCTGAAACTTTAATGGCCGACGGAATAACGTCATTGGAACTTTGGCCTGCGTTGACGTGATCATTCGGATGAATTTTCAATTTTGAGGATCTAGAAGCCAAGGTCGCGATAACTTCATTGGCATTCATATTGCTGGAGGTGCCCGAGCCTGTTTGAAAAACCTCGACCGGAAAATGCTCGCGCCACTGTCCGTTGGCCACCTGCTCGGCAGCTTTTGCTATTGCTACTGACTGCGGCTTGCTCAGATGCCCAAGTTCGCCATTGGCCGTCGCCACTGCCGCTTTGATCAATGCCAAGGCCGTAATGAACTCGCTGGGCATCGGATAACCGGAAATATGGAAGTTGTCCATTGCACGCTGTGTTTGCGCACCATACAAGGCATCCGCCGGTACCCGCAATTCGCCCATGCTGTCGTGCTCTAGACGCGTTTTCTGGCTCATGGGTGCCTCATCTGGTCTGAATGTCTCGATGATAACCCCGTTCAGCGTTACAATTGCAGTCCTCGCAGGCCGCATTTATCAAGTCAATCATGTCTGAATCTACTCTCCTCGCCCTTTCTCCTCTCGATGGCCGCTATGCAAGTAAATACGACGCTTTGCGCCCGATATTTTCCGAATTCGGACTGATCAAGGCCCGGGTAACAGTAGAAATAGAATGGTTAATCGCGCTATCGAATGAAGCTGGCATTGAAGAGTTGAAGCCGTTTTCTGCTGAAGCCACCAAAAAACTTCGTGATTTATCAACGAATTTTTCCGTTGAAGACGCCGCCCGCGTTAAAGAAATTGAAAGTACCACCAATCATGATGTGAAGGCGGTTGAGTATTGCATCAAGGAAAAACTCAAGGATGACGCCGAGCTCTGCCCTGCCTTGGAGTTTGTGCATTTCGCCTGTACTTCCGAAGACATCAATAATCTGAGCTATTCTTTGATGCTCAATGAAGCACGCAAGACGGTGATGCAGCCTGCCATGCAATTAATCGCCGCAAAATTACGCAGCATGGCGCATGAACATGCTGGCTTATCGATTTTGTCGCGTACGCACGGCCAAACGGCATCACCAAGTACCGTGGGCAAAGAAATCGCCAACGTGTTGGCTCGTCTGGAACGCCAAACCAAGCAACTGGACAAAGTCGAATTACTTGGCAAGATTAATGGCGCCGTCGGCAATTACAACGCTCATGTTGTCGCTTATCCCAATGTGGACTGGCCAAATTTCGCCAAGAAATTTGTCGAATCCCTTGGCCTGGTTTTCAATCCCTATACCACCCAAATCGAGCCGCATGACTGCATAGCGGAGATCGCCGATGTGCAGCGCCGTATCAATACGATTGGCATCGATTTATGCCGCGATATTTGGGGCTACATTTCGCTTGGCTATTTCAAACAGGCAGTAAAAGCCGGTGAAGTCGGTTCTTCGACCATGCCGCATAAAGTGAATCCAATTGATTTTGAAAATGCTGAAGGCAATTTTGGTTTGGCAAATGGCTTGCTGGCACATTTTTCCGAGAAGCTGCCGATCAGCCGCTGGCAACGTGACCTCACCGACTCCACAGTATTGCGTGCCTTGGGCACGGCGTTTGGGCACAGTCTGATTGCGATTGATTCACTGCAGCGCGGTTTGAATAAATTATCAACCAATCCGGAAAAGCTCGCCGCTGACCTGGATGCGGCATGGGAAGTGCTTGCCGAACCGGTACAAACGGTGATGCGCCGTTATGGCCTGCCAAACCCTTATGAACAACTGAAAGCACTCACACGTGGACACGGAATCAATGAAGCCGCCATGCGCGAATTTATTGAGAGTCTGGAATTGCCCGCCGATGCGAAAGCACGCTTGATTGCCATGACACCAGGAAGTTATGTGGGCTTGGCGCAAGACTTAGCTAAAAAGATTTAGATTTACCGCTCCCTCTCCCCGGATGAGAGGGGAAGAGCCCCCAACCCCGAGCCCCCAATCCCTAATTATGATCGAAGTCACCGCCAACAAAAAACATTTTCTCGGAATGCCGGCTGCTCAATTCCTACGCGATTACTGGCAGAAAAAACCTTTACTGATTCGCCAAGCGTTCCCCGATTATCAAGCACCATTGAGCCCGGAAGATTTAGCCGGCATTGCCTGCGAAGAAGGCGTGCTTGCCCGCTTGATCAAACATGAGCGTAAGAAAGATTATTATTCAATTGAAACCGGCCCGTTCAAAGAGTCCATGTTTCCCAAGCTGGGAAAAAAGGACTGGACATTGCTGGTGCAGGACATGGATAAATGGGACAGCGATGTTCGTCAGCTAATTTCTGCCTTTGATTTTTTGCCACGCTGGCGCATTGATGACGTCATGATAAGTTTTGCAGCGCCCGGCGGTTCGGTCGGCCCGCACGTTGATCAATACGATGTATTTTTACTGCAAGCCCGAGGTCAGCGCCGCTGGGAAATTGACACCGACCCAGATGCCGACAATACTTTCCGTAATAATACCGAATTAAAATTGCTGGAAAATTTTACTGCATCGATCGCCTGGACTTTGCAAACCGGTGACGTGCTGTATTTACCGCCGGGGGTGCCACATCATGGTGAAGCCGTTGATGCCTGCATGACTTTTTCGCTAGGTATGCGAGCGCCTTCGCATGCTGAACTCTTGAACGACTGGGCCGACGGCCTGTTTGAACGAGTGAGCGAAGATGTTCGTTACAACGACAAAGATCTGGCTGCAACGAAAGATAGCGGCGAGATTGATGCCGCCACTTGCGAGCGAGTATTGGATATTTTCAAACAACATGTCCCAGATTCCAAAGCTGCTGCTGCTTTATTTTTTGGTAGATTCGTTACCACTTATCGAAATTCTATGGAAATAGCCGCACCACCAAAAATACCAAAGCCCGAAAAAGTGCTGGAACAACTAAGCAAAGGTGCCGTGCTTGAGCCACATCCTTTTGCCCGCTGGGCTTGGTGCAAAGACGGACGCGAGGCGGTTTTATTTGTGCAGGGCTATAGTTTTTCCACAACACAGGATATCGCCTCAAGCTTGGCTCGTGCGGCCACTATCGACGCCACTGCTTTTGCCAAAATTGCCTTATCGGAACGAGGGCTGATCTTCGAATTGATTGAGCGCGGATATTTGGTTTTAAATAAATAACTCACAACTATTCAAGTGTAGTGTCCCCGCATGCTCTTGTCGGAGACCCAGTGACTTTAAATTGCCATTAGTATGCATCGGCTTAACACTCTCTATCATATTCAACGATGACAATTGCCAATAGCAGGCTTAAGCTATCACTATGACCATCTCCGACTTTCGTGTTGAGCCCGCCGACTATCAGGTCGATTTCAAAGACCTGCGCGCTGTTCGCGAACCTGTTTTTGTGATCGAACAGAACGTACCGATTGAAGAAGAATGGGATGCACTCGATCCGCTCTGCCATCACGTCATTGCTCGCGACATCCATCACAAACCAATTGGCACTGGTCGATTGACGCCAGAGCACAAAATAGGCCGGATGGCAGTACTAAAAGAATGGCGTGGCAAAGAAGTGGGCGCGGCCTTGTTGCAGAGCTTGATTGATAAGGCCAGAGAGCTGAATTTACCCGACGTTAGTTTGAACTCGCAGGTTTCGGCGATTGGCTTTTATGAAAAATTCGGATTTGTCAGTTATGGCGAGGAATTTGAAGAAGCCGGTATCTTGCATCGTAAAATGAAATTGACGCTTGCACCTTTCGCGCTTGCTAATCGCCCGCCCGGCAAAAGCATGTCGGCTCGAATGCAGGACTTTGATACCTCGGCCCAATTGCAAGAAGCCACTTTGCAGGTGATTACCAGTGCCAAACGCGGCTTATGGATATACAGCCGCGATTTGGAGCATAGCCTGTATGCCCAAACCGACATTGTTGAAGCCTTGAAACAATTTGCAATAAAAAGCCGTGGTGGACTTGCCCGCATTCTGGTGCAAGACACCATGGCGGCACGTAGCCAACCACATCCGCTGCTGGGTTTGTCACAGCGCTTATCGAGCGTATTTCAATTTCGTACGCCGATTGATCCCGAAGATCTGCAATATCCGTCTGCCTTTATTGCCAGCGACCGCGACGCCTATTGTTTTCGCTTGCTCGATGGCAGGTTCGAGGGTGATTGGAGCCCCAACCTACCCGCTCGCAATAAGCAGCTCGTCGAACATTTCTCACGTGTATGGGAGCGCAGTCGGCCCTGCACCGAGTTTCGGGCATTGGGCTTGTAGGAGCGAGCTCTGCTCGCGACCCACCCCTCGACGTAATTTATTCGCGAGCAGAGCTCGCTCCTACAAAACAATCACAGCTCAGGCTATAATTCGCATTCTTGTTTGGGGCTTGAGCATTCAGCACAACCCTAATCACAACAATCACTTAGCCGCATATAATGCGGGCCCAGCCAGGAACGTGGATCGTCTGATGGATAGTCTGTTAAAACAGTTTAGTCAAAGTTCTCAACTATCCGGTGGCAATGCCGCTTTTATCGAAGACCTCTATGAGCAATATTTGCTCGATGCCGACAGTGTTGGTCCTAAATGGAAGGCGTATTTCGATGCTTTCAAAGGTCGCGAAGCCGGGGATGTGCCGCACTCAGCGGTCATGGCCCGCGTTCAACGCGCCGCCATTCAGGCAAAACACCAAACCGGCACCGGCACAGTCGATCAAGAAGGCGCCCGAAAACAAACTGCCGTGGGTAAATTAGTCACGGCGTTTCGTTCACGCGGTCATTTGAGCGCCAAGCTCGACCCCTTGGCCATGATGCCGCTACAGGCTGCCCCCGATTTAGGCCTACCTTTCCATGGCCTGAGTGACAGCGATCTTGATTCCGAGTTTGCAGTCACTAGCTATTTTGGGGCAGAAAAATACAAGCTGCGCGATTTGCTCGGCAAGCTGACTGCGACCTACTCCAGTTCAATCGGCGCCGAGTTCATGCATATTTCCGACGCGCCCCAGCGCCATTGGATGCAACAAAAACTCGAACGCGCTGCAGGCAAATTTGCTTTTGGCAAAGACGAAAAGAAACGCATTCTTGAACGTCTTACCGCCGCTGAAGGTCTGGAACGCTATTTGCACACCAAATATGTCGGACAAAAACGCTTTTCGCTGGAAGGTGGTGATTCCTTAATTCCGATGATGGACACCGTTATTCGTGAAGCCGGCAGTGTCGGGGTTAAAGACGTCGTCATTGGTATGGCACATCGTGGACGTCTGAACGTATTGGTCAATACCCTGGGTAAACCGGCAGAAAAATTATTCGCCGAATTTGAAGGCAAGTTCGACCATATTGACAGCCCCGAGCATTCCGGCGACGTGAAATACCACATGGGTTTTTCGGCTGATGTTGCAACACCGGGCGGTGCCGTGCATTTGGCACTCGCGTTCAACCCTTCGCATCTTGAAATCGTCAATCCAGTCGTGGCTGGCTCAGTGCGCGCACGCCAAATGCGTCGTGAAGATGCCAACGGAGAAAAAGTATTACCCATTCTGATTCACGGGGATGCGGCATTTGCTGGTCAGGGCGTGATCATGGAATTGTTCCAGATGTCGCAGGCGCGTGGCTTTAAAGTCGGCGGCACACTGCATATCGTGATCAATAACCAGGTTGGCTTCACGACCAGCCGCACCGATGATGCACGCTCGACATTGTATTGCACCGATCCGGCAAAAATAATTGGTGCGCCGGTTTTACACGTGAATGGCGATGATCCCGAAGCAGTGAGCTTTTGTGCAAAACTTGCGCTTGAATTCCGCCGTACCTTTAATCGTGACATCGTGATTGACTTAGTCTGCTATCGCCGCCACGGTCATAACGAAGCCGACGAACCCTCGGCAACACAGCCTTTGATGTATCAAAATATTCGTGCCCGCAAAACTACCCGCGAACTGTATTCCGACGCATTGATCGCAGAAACGGTTTTGACTGGTGACGAAAGCAAGGCGCTGGTTGATAATTATCGTAACAAGCTCGACAAAGGCGAAGTGACTACCGAATTGGCACAAGCCGATAAAGATATTGCCAATGTGGATTGGAGTCCCTGGTTAAAAGGTAAATTATCGGATGTTGTCAAAACCGGTATGCCGCGTTTTGTGCTTGATGCACTCGCGAAAAAAATCAACACTATTCCCGACACACTAAAACTACATCCACGGGTCGCGAAAATTTACGAAGATCGCAATAAAATGGTCGCAGGTGAACTCGCCATGGACTGGGGCTTTGCAGAAAATCTGGCCTATGCCAGTTTGTTGCAGGAAGGCTATAAATTGCGCTTGGTGGGCCAAGATTCTGGTCGCGGTACTTTCTTCCATCGTCATGCGGTTTTGCACGACCAAGTCACAGGGCAGGCCACCATGCCGTTGCGTGAGTTGGTACAAAACCCCGAGCACGCCGTCATTATTGATTCGCTATTGTCCGAAGAAGCCGTGATGGGTTTCGAGTTCGGCTACTCAACAGCCGAACCCATGACCCTCAATATCTGGGAAGGCCAGTTCGGCGATTTCGCCAACGGCGCCCAGGTGGTTATCGATCAATTTATTTGTTCCGGCGAATCCAAATGGGGTCGCCTATGCGGCTTAGCATTATTCTTACCGCACGGTTACGAAGGCCAAGGCCCTGAACATAGTTCCGCGCGGCTTGAACGCTTCCTGCAACTTTGTGCGCTGAATAATATTCAAGTTTGCACGCCAACCTCGCCCGCGCAAATGTTCCATATGCTGCGTCGTCAAATGTTGCGTGCTACCCGCAAGCCGCTAGTGGTGATGACTCCAAAATCGATGCTGCGTCATAAATTATCGGTTTCAACTCTGGATGATTTAGCCAATGGCGAATTCCAGAATTTAATTAAAGACAGCCAGTGTGCCGATGCACTGCAAGCCAAACGCGTTGTGGTTTGCGGCGGCAAGGTTTATTACGATTTGATCGAAGCCATACAAGCCAAAGACATCAAAAATGTGGCGGTTGTGCGTGTCGAACAATTGTATCCCTTCCCGCGCCCCGAACTGGCTGCAGAGCTCGCACGTTTTGCCCATGTAAAAGAAATTGTCTGGTGTCAGGAAGAACCACAGAATCAAGGCGCTTGGTATCAAATTCAGCATCATCTCAACGCGTGTCTTGGTACCGGACAAAGCCTGAGTTACGCCGGTCGTGCGCGTTCTGCGGCACCCGCCTGCGGCCATAGCAATACGCATGTGGCCGAGCTCACGCGCTTGATCGAAGATGCCTTAATCAACCCGCCTGTCACCCAGACAGCCGAATAAAATCCAAACATCAGTACAGGACACACCATGAGCATTGAAGTCAAAGTCCCGGTTTTACCCGAATCAGTTTCCGACGCTACGATTGCCACTTGGCATAAAAAAGTTGGCGACACCGTTCGTCGCGATGAAAATCTGGTTGATTTGGAAACCGATAAAGTGGTGTTGGAAGTACCATCCACTGTCGATGGCATCCTGAAAGAAATCAGATTCAATGTTGGCGATACCGTTAACAGCCAACAGGTGATTGGGATTATTGAAGCGGGTGTGGTGGCTGCGGCGCCTGCGCCCACAGCTGCAGTTGCTGCACCAGCCGCTGCGACAAGCAGCGCGCCGGTCGCGGCCAAGGCCCCTCCTACGGACACTAGCGGCTTATCGCCAGCGGGGCGTTTTGTTGCCGAAAGCAATAATATCAATCCTGCCGATGTTGCCGGCACCGGTCGTCGCGGCATGGTAACGAAAGAAGATTTGGTCAATCACATTAAAGATGGCGGCGGCGCTCGTCCCGAGCAACGGGTTCCGATGACACGCATTCGTCAGCGCATTGCCGAGCGCATGATGCAATCTAAAAATTCGATTGCCATGCTCACTTCCTTCAATGAAGTGAACTTGAGCAAAGTGATGGCAATGCGTAAAGAGCTGGGCGAACCGTTTGAAAAAACTCATGGCATCAAGCTGGGCTTTATGAGCTTCTTCGCGAAAGCCGCTGCAAATGCCCTGCAAAAATATACGGTGGTCAATTCGTCCGTTGACGGCACTGACGTTATTTATCATGGTTTTGCCGACATCTCGATTGCCGTTGCAACTGAAAAAGGTTTGGTCACGCCGGTACTTCGCAATGTTGAAAACATGAGCTTTGCCGAAATCGAAGGCGCGATTGCCGGTTATGCCAAAGCAGCCCGCGAAGGCGGCTTGAAACTGGAAGATTTACAAGGCGGTACTTTCACGATCACCAACGGCGGCACCTTCGGTTCGTTAATGTCCACGCCCATCGTCAATCCGCCGCAATCGGCCATTCTCGGCATGCACGCTATTAAAGAACGTCCGATCGCTGAAAATGGCCAGGTCGTGATTGCGCCGATGATGTATATCGCACTTAGCTACGATCACCGCATCATTGATGGTAAAGATGCCGTGTTGTTCTTGGTCGATATCAAGAATCAGTTGGAAAATCCGCATCGCATGTTGCTGGGACTCTAAAAAATCGATTGTGCGTCGTGAGTATCGCTTGATTTCGCCGCTCACGGCCTACACATCATCGCTATACGAACACGCAAGTAAACTCAGAGAATACTTAAATGAGCGAACAATTTGATGTCGTGATAATTGGTGCCGGCCCCGGCGGTTATGTTGCCGCGATTCGCGCAGCACAGCTGGGTTTTAAAACTGCCTGCGTTGACGCATTCATCGGCAAAGATGGCAAACCGGCCCTCGGTGGTACTTGCTTGAATATTGGCTGCATCCCGTCCAAGGCCTTACTGGATTCTTCCCGTCAATTCCATAATTTGAACCACAACTTTGCCGTCCACGGAATCACCGCCGATAACGCCAAAATCGATATCGCCACAATGATTGCTCGCAAAGACAAAATCGTGAAGCAATTCACCGGCGGCATCACGCAATTATTCAAGGCCAACAAAGTGACGCCGATTGCGGGCTTCGCAACCTTGAAAGCCAATTGCGTTATTTCTGTCAAAGGTCATGATGGAGCCGTTGCTGAAATCACTGCCAAGCACGTCATTCTTGCTGCCGGTTCGGTACCCATCGAACTGCCGTTTGCTAAATTCGACAATAAATTTATTCTCGATAACGCCGGCGGTCTTGATGAAACCACAGTACCAAAACGTCTTGGTGTTATCGGTGCTGGCGTGATTGGTTTGGAACTGGGCAGTGTCTGGTCGCGCCTGGGTTCGCAAGTCACCATCGTTGAAGGCTTGCCGGATTTCTTGGCGGTGGTGGATACCGACATTTCAAAAGCGGCATTCAAGGAATTTAAGAAACAGGGTTTGGATATTCGTCTCGGCGCCAAATGCACCAAGACCGAAATCAAGAATAATGAAGTCCATCTTAGTTATACCGATGCCAGCGGCGAACAAGTTTTGGTTTGCGATAAATTGCTGGTTGCTGTCGGTCGCCGCGCTGCGACGCAAGGCTTGCTGGCGGAGGGTAGCGGCGTGCAACTGGATGAACGCGGCCGCATCGTGGTGGATGAGCATTGCCATACTGCGGCTGAAAATGTCTGGGCGATTGGCGACTGTGTTCGTGGCCCGATGCTTGCGCACAAAGCCAGCGAAGAAGGCATCGCCGTTGCCGAGTTGATTGCCGGACTGCCGGGTCACGTAAACCTCGATACCGTGCCTTGGGTCATCTACACCGAGCCAGAAATTGCTTGGGTAGGTAAAACCGAAAAAGAGTGCAAAGACGCCGGTATCGAATACAAAGTCGGCACCTTTCCGTTTGCTGCAGTTGGCCGTGCTGTTGCGATGAACGAACCAGCCGGTTTGGTGAAAGTAATTGCCGATGCCGAAACCGATCGCATTCTTGGTTTACATTTATGCGGCCCGAATGTTTCCGAATTGGTACACGAAGGTGTAGTGGCGATGGAGTTCAATGGCTCGGCCGAAGATCTGGCCCGTATTTGCCACGCGCATCCATCGCTGTCTGAAGCCGTGCATGAAGCGGCGCTTGCGGTGGATAAGCGTGCAATCCACAAAGCAAATTGATATCGAATAGAAAAACCGCCGCAAGGCGGTTTTTTGTAGGGCGGGCACCGCCCACCGTTTCCGAAATACATTCGGTGGGCAATGCCCACCCTACGTTATAGAATCAGGCTATGCATACTTCAAATTTTAAAGCCTACCGAATCCGCAATGATGACAAGGGCTATCGCAGCGGCATCGAAGCGATAACGCTAAACGATTTATCTCACGGTGAAGTCATCATCAAAACCGCTTACAGCAGTGTCAATTACAAAGATGCCTTAGCGGGCACGGGACAAGGAAAAATCCTGCGGCAATTCCCGCTCAATGGCGGCATTGATGTCGCTGGCACGGTGATTGAATCAAGTGATATAAATTTCAAAGTCGGCGATGAAGTTCTCTGCACCGGTTGTGGTTTATCGGAAACCAGAGACGGCGGTTATTCCGAATACGCACGTCTTGAATCAAGATGGGCGGTAAAGTTACCTAATGGGCTGTCTTTACGTGAAAGCATGATTCTAGGCACCGCTGGCTTTACTGCGGCGCTGGCGCTCTACCGGATGCTGCAAAATTTGCAAACACCTGAACTCGGTCCGATTGCCATCACTGGCGCAACCGGTGGTGTAGGCATGCTCGCTATCGATATTTTCAGCCGGGCAGGTTTTGAGGTACATGCGCTTAGTGGTAAACCGCAGCATGGTGACTTCCTCAAAACTATTGGAGCTAGCCAGGTATTAGCGCGGGAAGCAGCCATCACCGCAAAACCGATGGCTACTGCAAAATTCGGCGGCGCTTTAGACAATGTCGGCGGCACCACCCTCACCGGCCTTTTGGCGCAAACAGCCCCCTACGGCAATGTTGCGAGCGCGGGTCTGGTTGCTAGCCATGAAATACCGACTACGCTTATGCCTTTTATCATTCGTGGCGTGTCGCTACTGGGTATTGCATCTGCAGGCACAGCTCGTGCCATTCGCGACAATATCTGGCTAAAACTGGCTGCAGAATGGAAACCTGCGCACTTGGCAGCTATTTGCACAAGAGAAATAACACTGGAGCAACTGCCCGGTGTGTTCGCTTCCATGCTTGCAGGCGGCTCATTTGGCCGTACTATCGTAAAATTGTGATGAATCTCTTGCGCAAAACACCCCGGACAGGATTACAATCGCAACAATCACCGGAGAGTACTAAATGGCACGTATCTTAATTGTTGATGATTCACCTTCCCAGTTGATGGGCATGAAGCGAATTGTTGAAAAACTCGGTCATGAAGCGCTTAGCGCGGAAGATGGAGCGCAAGGCGTCGAAGTTGCCAAAGCCAATGTTCCCGATTTGATTTTGATGGATGTGGTGATGCCAAACCTCAATGGTTTTCAGGCAACTCGCGCCATTTCGAAAGAAGCCACCACATCCCATATTCCGATCGTTTTGGTAACTACCAAAGACCAGGAAACCGATAAAGTGTGGGGCATGCGCCAAGGCGCCAAGGCCTACATCACGAAACCTTTTAATGAAGCAGAATTAGTAGCCGTTATTAACAAGTTACTGGTTCCCGGTTAATTGAATTGATTTTTTAAAAGAGCGGGCAAGCCCGCTCTTTTTTATTGGCCGGAGAATACTTCGGCCATTTTTTTGTAAAAATCTTTTTGTACTTCGGTTTCTGCCTTGGGAACCCGAATTTCTATTTCGACAATTTGATCACCGGCAGCGGGTTTGCCTGGCAGTCCGCGCCCACGCAAACGTAATTTTTTTCCAGCTTCCGAATCTGCCGGAATTTTAAGCTCGACCGCCCCTCCAAGGGTTGGAACCGCGGCAGTCGTGCCCAAGGCCGCCTCCCAGGGCGCTAGGCTAAGCGTGTAGAGAATATTACGATCATCCACTTCAAAATCGGCATGTGCCCGATAATCAATTTCTAATAATAAATCGCTTTTACGTGCTCCGCTGCTTCTACCCTGCCCAGCCAGACGGATAACTTGCCCAGGTTTTATACCAACGGGAATTTTCACTTCCAGAGTTCGTCCATCGACCGTGAAACGTTGCTGCCCGCCAGAAAATGCAATCTCTAGTGGAATCGCCACCTTGGCGCGAGTGTCGCCAAGCGGCTGCTGGGGAGCTCTTGATCGACCGCCGAAGAGCGATTCAAAAAAGTCGCTGAAATCTCCGTTCTGAGCGCCACTGCCAAAGCCTTGCTGAAACCCGCCGCCTTGTCCCGAAGGAGGCTGGTATTCCTGTCCGGACCGATAACCGCGAGCCCGTAATTGGTCGTACTCCTGACGCTTTTCTTTGTCCCGCAGAACTTCATAGGCCTCGTTGATTGACTTGAAGCGCTCTTCCGCACCTTTCTCTTTGCTGACATCGGGGTGGAATTTTCGCGCCAGCCTGCGATAAGCTGTTTTGAGCTCCGCCTCGCCTGCGCTGGCCTCTACTCCCAATATTTCGTAATAATCCTTGAATTCCATCTCGGGCAAACCCATATGTTAAGGGTGTGATTATGGGCGTAACAGAAATGCTTACAAGTCCTCACATTAAAATGTAACGTGAATCTTTATGATGTGAAAACAAATTAACCAAGGAACCCCATGAGCATACAAGTCGGTGACAAACTTCCAACTGCAACCTTGAACTACCTGAAAGACGGTGTTCAAGCCATCACTACCAACGAATTATTTGATGACAAGAAAGTCGTGTTGTTTGCCGTACCGGGAGCATTTACCCCAACATGTTCTGCAAAACATCTACCTGGCTATGTCGCCAAAATGGACGACTTTGCCAAACACGGAATTGAAGTTGCCTGCTTATCGGTAAACGATGCCTTTGTCATGGGCGCCTGGGCGAAAAACCAAGAGGTACCAGAACGCCTTCATATGCTGGCTGACGGCAATGGTGAATTTACCAAGGCGATGGGCCTGGAATTGGACGCCACCGCGTTCGGCATGGGTCTTCGTGCAAAACGCTTCGCACTTTATGCCGAAAATGGCATCGTGAAAAATGTTTTTGTTGAAGCACCCGGCGAGTTCAAAGTATCGGCTGCCGACTATGTGTTGGAACAACTCAGCTAAGCCGTTTTCATTACTTTCAGATTCAAAAAGGACAGCCGCGGCTGTCCTTTTGTTTAGCATAGCGCAAGGTTTGCTGCTGTTCAGACAGGCTTGGCTAGACTGCCCCCACATTCAAAGGAGCACCGTATGAAGACTCTATTTGCTATCGCACTATCTACATTTGCATTTCTGGGTTTATCGCAACCTGCGCACGCTGATAACTACTCGGGCTGCCAAAATTGTGGCGTGGTAAAAGACATTGAATCGTTTAACGAAAAGCGCTCTGGTACCGGTGGTGCAGTAGTTGGTGGAATCGTTGGTGGTGCTGTGGGCAATCAGGTCGGCAAAGGTGACGGACGCAAGGTCGCTACAGTCGCAGGTATCGTCGGCGGTGCCATTGTGGGTAAAAAAATTGCCGAGAAAAATGATAAAACCGAATACGACATTACGGTCAGAATGGACAGCGGCAAAACCCGCGTCCTAACTCAGAGAAAAATCGGCAATATTCGCGTCGGTAGCCGCGTCAAAGTAAAAGACGGCAAAGTCTGGTTGCGTCAATAACCATTTTTTATGATCGAACAAAAAAGACGACCTGGGTCGTCTTTTTTGTTCGAGAAATTATTTTGATGTCGCTATCGGCGCTGCTTGTTGCGCCCATGGCGTACAAGTAGGTTTTGAGCGCAGCAAGCAGTGTCTCATTTCAGAACATACAAACTCATCTCATCCCACGCGCCTGCATCGGTAAGTGCGGTGATGCGCTGAACACCGGCGGTATCAAATTTCATTAGTATTTTTTGGCCTGCCTGGGTGTCTGCTACCCATTGACCGTTCACCAACCACTTCACTTTGTCCTGTGTTCCTAAAGCGCGGAATTCTGCACTGATTGGCTGTGTTGAATTAGGTGCGCGTGCCAGTGTTGATTTTTCAGCAGGCCCATCGATTTGCAGGGTTTCCATGGAAGCCAGAGTGTCTTCAGTGCAGTCGGCCGCCAACGCTGGAATCCGGGTTTTCTCACGTAGGCTTATCGGTAACCACGGCGTGGTTAAACTGGGCCAGCGCGCAATATGCAAAGATTTTTGGCTATGTGTTTGTTTGCAATCTGTGCTCAAGCGCAATCCTGTCTGTGCGTCGATTTGCAGTTCGAGTTGTCCGGCATTCCATACTCGGGCATTACGGTCTGGCCAGGTTGGTGGCACGCTATTTATCAAAGCGAAACCTTGGCGTTGACGGTGACAAAGTCCGGCTTCGGTTTCTTGTACGCTGCGACCAAGTGGCCAGCAAATGTCGATTGCTTTGACAGCTTTCGGCATTTCGGTTCGTAGCACTGACTGATCGGACCTCGGCAAACTATCGAAAACTTCATACATCAAAGGCAATGCCGTAATCGCACCATATTGCCCGGGCATGGGTGTGCCATCAGGCCGTCCAACCCAAACACCGACCGTATATTCAGGCGTAGTACCTAATGCCCATGCATCACGAAAACCATAGCTGGTGCCGGTTTTCCAAGCGACCCGTTTGCGGTGACTGGTATCGAGAATATCGTCGTTTTGCGTATTACTTTTATGGGTTTCAAGAATTTCACGAATCATCCAGGCCGCACCCGGAGATAGAATTCGTCTGTCACTATGCGCTGCTTGTTTGGCGTAGCGCACACGTCCTGCGACGCCTTCTCGATTAAAAGCTGCGAACGCACCGACCAACTCTTCCAGTTTAACGCCGGTGCCACCAAGAATAATCGAGAGGTTGGGCTTCGCTCCTTCGGGCATACGCATCGGCAAACCCGCATTGGCGAGTCGTGCGGCGAATCTTTCGGACCCTACTCTATCAAGCAAATCGACAGCAGGCACATTGAGCGATAATTGCAAAGCTTCGCTGGCTGATACCGGGCCATGATAAATCGGATCGAAATTAGCCGGGCGATAATCACCAAAATCCTGTGGTGCATCGACCAGCAAACTCTCGGTATGAATCAAGCCATCATCCATCGCCAAGCCGTATAAAAAAGGTTTGAGCGTTGAACCGGGCGAACGCAAGGCCTGTACCATATCGACATGACCCAATGTTTTTTCATCGCCAAAACTGAGTGAGCCGACATAAGCCCGGGCCTCCAAGGTTTGGTTATCCACGACCAGCAATGCCGCCGAACTGCGCTCGGGTAATTGCGAAAAATAATTTTTCAATCTTTCTTCGAGCAAGCTTTGCAGATCGGCGTCAAGCGTGCTTTCGATTTTATTTTTTGACGGATTGGCATTACGCAAGCGCTGTGCCATTAGAGCGGCACTCATCGGAATCCGCAGACTTCGGGTAACAACAGGTTCCTGTTTGGCTTCGGCAATGGGAATGCTCGACCAGATATTGTTTTCTGCCAGTCGTTTTAATACTTTATCACGTGCTTTGCGTGCGGCTTCGGGATTTCTGTCCGGTCGCAATCGGCTTGGTGTTTGCGGAAGTACCGCTAAAAGCGCCGCCTCAGAATGCGACAACTGTTTTGATGATTTGCCCAGATAGGCCCAACTCGCGGCTTCCACACCTTCAATCGTGCCGCCAAACGGCGCATAGCTTAAATAAATTTCAAGAATTTCAGTTTTCGAGAGATGCCATTCCAGTTGATAGGCACGCAGTATTTGTCGCATCTTTCCCAATATTGTCCGTGGATGTGGCTCAAGAATTCGTGCCACTTGCATGGTAATGGTCGAACCTCCGGAAACGACCCGACCATTCCGCAACCCCTGATTGGCGGCACGTGTGATCGCGATCGGATTAACCCCGGCATGATAATAAAAATAACGATCTTCGTAGCCGATCAGTGCTTCAAGATACAAAGGTGAAACGTCTTCGGCTTTTACCGGATAACGCCAGACACCATTTTCACTGGCAAAGGCCCGCAAAGGTCTGCCATCACGGGCAGTCACCAGAACACTCGCATTATTTTTTGATGGCAGTGGTAATGGATAACAACGATCCAGAATACTGGCGACCAGAATTATGCAAAGCAAAGCGATGGCGAATATTCGCCATCGCTTCTGTTTGCCAGAATTTTTTAGAGATTCCGGGAGCACAAAATTATTTCGGCTGGACCACCGTAATACTGCTCGGGTACGCGACGCCAACACCGCGAATAGTGGGGCGATACATATCTTCAACCTGCGGTGGCGGCACCGTATAAGTGCCCGGCGTTACGGCACGAACAATATAAAATAACTTTGCATATTGCCCGCTGTACAGTTTGATAGCTGCGACATAACGATCATCGCGAAACTCTTCATTCACGATAGTCGCGGCATCGGCACGGTTCTGCATATTGACACCGTCAATTTCGACGTCTTTCCATTGATCGTCTTTAACAAGATTCAAGTTTTCAACTTCGAGACCGGCAGGCAATAAATCGACCAACAGGGCATCGTTGATACTTTGGTTTGCCTGCAGTTTGACTTGCACCAATAAAATTTCACCTTCGCGCAAGTTGCCGCCTTTCCATACCTTGCCATCCGGCGTGAAGTAATGACGAGTCACTTTGATGTATTTGTCATTGGCAGCGGGTGCTGTTTTCGGAATACCGGCTATATCCACCGTTGCGTACAAGCTAATTTTTTCAGTCGGTTCAAAACGCACACCTTTTGCAAGATCGGTTTGGGTAAAGTTGCGACTCATAATGCTATCGGGACTGAGCAGCGACTTGTCGGCACCGATTTGCAGGCCACCGGAAAATACACTGTCCTTGCCTACGGCAATCGCTTTACCCAATTTCGCCAAGCCAATTTGTTCTTGGGTACTCAAATAATAATAATGATTATTTGCGGTTATATTTTGCAGATCGCGCGACAGATTCAATAAGCGTTTATTGAAGGCAGGATGATTCAAATTATGTCTCTTAACCAATGCCAGCATGAAGGCTTCGTCGCGCAAGTTACTGCCGTAATCATTCATATAGTCCGGACGCTTGCTGACTTTTGCAAAAGCTTCATTAATGGCTTTTTGACCACGTACTTTGTCACCTTGCAAATTCAATGCAATGCCCAAATGCAATAAGGGCAAACCAGTCAGCGATTTTGTACGCTCGTTGTCATACAAGGTACGCAGAGTACCCAAGGGTGCACGATTCACGCGTGCCAACACATAAGCGCCGTGTGCCTGATAGGCGTAGCGCATGTGCTGTTGTTGGTCGTATGAATAAAACGGCGCGCCGCCCGTCAGCATATCTTCGCTCAAACGCTCCAAGGTTTTCTTCAAGACCGCGTCCGGCACTGAAAAGCCGGCGTCGCGTGCATCAAGCAGGAACTCGGCGATATACGGGGTAAGAATCGGATTGGCCTCCGAGCCACCGCCCCAGTAGGAAAAATGGCCATTGCTCAATTGCATGGAAGCCAATCGGCTAATCGCAAATTCCATTCG
>Ga0105048_10000868_pt1 | contig 48176 bp, 40 predicted proteins | sample MAT05_FD_78382 | JGI IMG/M metagenome (GOLD analysis project Ga0105048, IMG submission 78382) | Freshwater microbial communities from Lake Fryxell liftoff mats and glacier meltwater in Antarctica - MAT-05 | ecosystem: Environmental > Aquatic > Freshwater > Ice > Liftoff microbial mat | place...
ATCAATTTAAGATCGAGCACAGAATCCTCCTGACAACAAAAACGCCCCGCAAAAAGCGAGGCGTCGGTCGATAGCGTGGTGATGCCACGTCTGCCGACGCTTAGCCTGAACTCATACTCCGGCTCAGTTCCAGCGTCTGGACGGGCCGAAAGCCAGGGAGAAATTTCTCCCACAATTCGAGAATCACCGATTCCACCCTGCGCTCGATGGTGTAGTAGACACCGGGTGTTGGCTCGCATGGAACGGTGCGCAGGGTCATGCGTGCTTCTTTGAGCAGTTTACCGCCCTTGCGGTGGTTACATGTCTTGCAGGCGGATACGAGATTCTCCCAACTGTGACCACCACCGCGTGATCGCGGAATGATGTGATCAATTGTGAGGTCACCCGCCACCCGCCCGCAATACTGGCAGGTGTAATTGTCGCGGATGAAGACTTCTCGGCGGGTCAGTTTTACACGCGGACGCGGGCGGCGGATCATGTTGATGAGCCGAATGACGGCTGGAGATTGAAAAATCCGCGTGGCCGATGAAATCTTGAAGCCGTATTCCTCAAGGATTTCTGCCTTCCCGTCGATGACGAGAACCAGCGCACGACGCGTGTTGCAGACGTTGAGGGGCTCGTAGTTTTGATTGAGGACAAGGACCGATGTATTCACCTTTGCAGTCACCCTCAGCTCTCTGAGTGGCAGGGGACCTTCGCACCAGGTACCTATTCTTCAGTCATCGCAGCCTTCATTGATGGTATCACGCGGCTTTCCACGGAGACAACAGGAAAATGAGCCGAATTGCACACATTTCGACAGAACTTCGCAATCGTTTAAAGTCTTCCGGGCCGATCCGTCAATCTGCGGCAACAGCAGTATGTTTCATCAGTATCGGCCGCAGGTAATGTCCCGTGTAGGAAACCGGGTTTTCTGCGACCTCCTCCGGCGTACCCTCGGCGATAATCCGTCCGCCGCCATTACCACCCTCGGGACCCAGATCGATCACCCAGTCTGCCGATTTGATGACATCCAGATTGTGTTCGATCACGATAATCGTGTTGCCACCATCCGCCAGACGCTGAAGCACACCCAGCAACCGCTCGATATCGGCGAAGTGCAGTCCGGTTGTCGGTTCGTCCAGTATGTAGAGCGTGCGGCCCGTCGCCCGCCGTGAAAGTTCACTGGAAAGTTTCACCCTCTGAGCCTCTCCACCGGAGAGCTGGGTTGCCGGTTGTCCGAGCTGGACGTAGCCCAACCCGACATCTTCCAGTGTCTGCAGTTTGTTCTTGATCTGCGGCACATTCTGAAAAAACTCGAGCGATTCGGTGACGGTCATTCCGAGCACATCGGCGATCGATTTTCCCTTGTAGGTGATTTCGAGTGCCTCACGGTTGTACCGCTTGCCATGACAGACCTCACACGGAACGTAGACGTCCGGGAGAAAGTTCATCTCGATCTGGATGATTCCTTCACCCTTGCAGGTTTCGCAGCGCCCCCCTTTGACATTGAAGGAAAAGCGGCCCGGGAGGTAGCCCCGGGCTTTCGCCTCATTCATGCTGGCAAAGAGTTCACGAATCGGCGTGAAGAGTCCGGTGTAGGTTGCCGGGTTCGAGCGAGGAGTCCGCCCGATCGGGCTCTGGTCGATCTCGATCACCTTGTCGATATACTGGACCCCGTCGAGCACATCATGCGCGCCCGGTTTTTCGCGTGAGCCGTGTAACTCCATGGCCAGTCGGCGGTACAGTGTGTCGGTGATCAGCGAACTCTTTCCGGAGCCGGAAACGCCCGTGATGGCCGTGAAGGTTCCAAGCGGGAATTTTGCAGTGACATTTTGAAGATTGTTTTCGGTTGCGCCCTTCAGCGTCAGGTACTTCCCGTTGCCAGTTCGGCGAACTTCCGGCGTCACGATCGCTCGTTTGCCAGATAGGTATTGTCCCGTTATCGAAGCCTCGACCTTTGCCAGATCAGCCATCGATCCGGTGGCGACGATGTGACCCCCGTGAACACCCGCGCCAGGACCGACATCAACGATCCAATCGGCGGCCCGCATCATATCTTCGTCATGCTCAACCACGATGAGCGTGTTGCCGAGATCGCGCAGCCGTTCAAGCGTGTGGATCAGGCGATTGTTGTCACGTTGATGAAGTCCAATGCTGGGCTCGTCCAGGATGTACAGCACACCCATCAGACTCGAGCCGATCTGTGTCGCCAAACGAATGCGCTGCGCCTCGCCACCGGAGAGGGTCGTGGCAGATCGCTCCAGGGTGAGGTAATCGAGACCGACATCGACGAGGAATCCGGTTCTCTCCCGGATCTCCTTCAGAATCTGACGAGCGATCAGTGTTTCTCTCGCCGTCAGCGGAGCGTTGGGATCGTGTTCAGGTTCGGCCGCGAGTTCTTCGAACCAATCTCGGCAGGCGCGAGACGACATCCGCGCGATCTCGATGATGTTCTTGCCGTTGATCAAAACGGCCAGACTCTCGGGCTTGAGCCGCGCGCCTTTGCAAACCGGACATTCACGAGCGGCCATGTATCGGCCGATCTCTTCTTTCACATAATCGGAAGTGGAGGTATCGAATCGCCGTTGCAAATTGGGAACCACGCCTTCGAACGGCACTTCGTACGAGCGCATGCGACCGTTGCCAGACTTATACCGGACGGTCACCTTCTCATTCTTCGCACCATAGAGCACGAGTTTGAGGAAATCGGGAGGAAGTTCGCGGACAGCGGTCTTCATGGATTGCTCGTGCTTTTCGCTGATAGCGGTCAAGAGCGCGACGTACCAGGCCGAACCTTCGCCGGTGCTTCTGAGCCACGGTGCAATCGCGCCACCGGCCAGACTGAGATTGCGATTCGGTATGATCAATCCCGGATCGAACTCCATTTTAGTTCCGAGTCCGGTGCATTCTGGACAGGCGCCATGGGGCGAGTTGAATGAGAAGTTTCGGGGTTCGATTTCACCGAAGCTGAGTCCGCAGTGCACGCAGGCGAACTTCTCGGAGAAGACGATTGTTTCGCCGTCGATCACCTGCACCACAGCCATACCCGCGGCGATCCGAAGCGCTGTTTCCAGTGACTCGATCACCCGGACCCGATCAGGGTGGTCTTCCAGAGACACATCTTCGGCATGGTGAACGACGAGTCGGTCCACCACGACCTCGATGGTGTGCTTTTTGTTCTTGACCAGATCGAACGTCTCGTCCAGATCGCGAACTTCGCCGTCGACCCGCACGCGAACGAATCCCTGCCGCCGGATTTCGTCCAGCACACTCTGATGTTCACCCTTGCGATCGCGAATGACTGGCGCCAGCACAAGAAATCGCGTGCCGTCAGGTAAACCAAGTACTTGCAGCGCCATTTGCTGGACGGACTGCTGAGTGATCGGACGTCCGCAGTTCGGGCAATGCGGATGTCCGATGCGGGCGTAGAGCAAGCGCATATAGTCATAAATTTCAGTAACGGTGCCAACAGTGGAACGGGGGTTTCGGCTCGTTCCCTTTTGATCAATTGAAATGGCCGGTGAGAGTCCGTCGATGTGGTCGACATCCGGCTTTTCCATTTGCCCCAGGAACTGGCGGGCATATGCCGATAGAGACTCGACATAACGACGCTGACCTTCGGCAAATATCGTGTCGAACGCGAGCGAAGACTTGCCGGAACCGGAGAGACCGGTAAAGACAACGAGTTTGTCGCGTGGGATCTCAAGATCGATGTTTTTGAGGTTATGTTCTCGCGCGCCGCGGACAATGATTCTGTCGTTAAGTGGCATGTCTGGGCGTCTCACTCGCTGCAGGTGGAGATACGGTCAAGCGACCCGAACATGCGATCGCATCTGTGAGTTTACCACGGGGTAACAGCCGTGCTCCATGGGTCGAACTACTGTGGGAAGAGACGACCGTGCTTGGAATTGACATCGACGCCATATCTGGGCAAACTTTGATCAATGCATCCTGCCAATGACGGGGAGGAGTAGGCACGCGCCGTGCGGACAGCAATTGAGACCCTGGCTGAGAGTTTCATACCGCAAACGAGCCGCTGAAGTCGCCCCCGAGGCATCCACGCTGAATCGTCCTGAAGACGTGAGTAAGCGGGACCGGTCGCGCCGGTTACTGCGCGGTTGAGTGCGGCGATTCTCGAGTCGTCGAAGCAAGGTGGTACCACGGGGAGACCCGCCCTTGCGCCTTGAGCGCGGGCGGGTTTTTTGTTGCCGGAAACATGTTTTCTCGGAACATGTTGAAATGTACACACGGTCAGAACGGCACCGATGGGAGTGAAACGATGGATTCCAATGCATTGAGCGCAAAGTTCGAACCGGCCGAAGTCGAACAAGGGATGTATGACCGTTGGGACTCATCTGGCTACTTCGGTCCGAACGACCGTACGGACCGCAGACCATTCGTCGTAATCATGCCGCCACCAAACGTAACCGGCGAGCTTCATATCGGTCATGCACTCTTTGTTTCCATCCAGGACATCATGACGCGCTGGCATCGCATGATGGGCGATCCGACGCTCTGGCTCCCCGGGGCCGATCACGCGGGTATTGCCGGTCAATGGGTGGTCGAAAAGCAACTCGCGAAAGAGGGGCTGACCCGGCACGATCTCGGCCGCGAGAAGTTTCTCGAGCGAGTCTGGCTCTTTATGGACCAGTATCGCGGCCGCATACGCGAGCAGATGCGCGTTCTCGGCGCGTCCTGCGATTGGTCACGCTTTGTCTTCACAATGGATCCTGGACCATCGCATGCCGTTCGGACGACCTTCAAGCATCTCTACGATAAGGGATTGATTTATCGCGGTGAGCGCCTCATATCCTGGTGTCCGCGCTGCATGACCGCGCTCTCCGATCTGGAAGTCGTTCACAAGGAAGTCAACGGTTATCTGTGGCACCTGGCGTATCTGGTCGAGGGCACCACTGAGCGAATCATCGTCGCGACGACACGACCGGAGACAATGCTCGGTGATACCGCGGTGGCTGTTCACCCGGATGACGCGCGATATCAGCACCTGATCGGCAAACAGGTTCGCCTGCCGATTGTGAATCGATTAATTCCGATCATCGCCGACGATGCCGTTGATTCATCATTTGGGAGTGGTGCGGTCAAAATTACACCTGCCCACGATCCCAACGACTTTGAGATGGGACGCCGTCATCAGTTGCCATTCATCACTGTGATGAATCTGGATGGCACGATGAACGCGCAGGCCGGCGAATTTGAGGGGATTAATATTTCCGCCGCTCGCAAGGGTGTCGTCGCCAAATTTGAATCCGAAGGATTGCTCGAAAAGATCGACGCGCATCTCAACTCGGTCGGACATTGTGAACGGTGCGGCACCGTGGTCGAACCACTGATCAGCAAACAATGGTTCATCAACATGCAGCCGCTGGCCGATCCGGCGATCTCTGCTGCCTACGATGGCCGGTTGAATTTCGTGCCGGATCGATTTAAGGGTGTCTACCTCAACTGGATGGAGAACATCCACGATTGGTGCATTTCCCGCCAGCTCTGGTGGGGACATCGCATTCCGGTCTGGTACTGCGCTGGATGCGGTTCCGAAACCGTAACAGTTGACGAAGTACTCACCGCCTGCCCGACGTGCGGAGGGTCAGTCGAGCAAGACCCAGATGTTTTGGACACCTGGTTCTCGTCCGGGCTGTGGCCATTTTCAACACTCGGTTGGCCGGATGAATCAGAAGATCTCAGCCGTTTTTACCCCTCCGCGGTGATGGAGACGGGCTATGAGATTCTCTTTTTCTGGGTCGCTCGTATGGTCTTTTTCGGTATCGAAATGATGGGCGAGGTGCCGTTTCACACGGTCTATCTCCATGGAACCGTGCGCGATGCCGAAGGCGCCAAAATGAGCAAAACCAAAGGCAATGTGCTCGACCCAACCGAAATCACAGCCGAATATGGGGCCGACGCGCTCCGATTTGCGCTTGTCACTCAGGGCTCGCCGGGGCTCGACATGCGTCTCAGCATGCAGTTGGTCGAATCGAGCCGAAATTTCGTGAACAAACTCTGGAACGCGACCAGGTTCGCGCTCAACTCGATACAGGGAATCGAAGTGGTCCTCGATGATGTCGGACCCGCCCGTCCGACCACAGGTCTCTCCCTGGTCGATCGATGGATCCTCAGCCGGCTTGATGGAATAACCGCTGAAGTTACCTCACTTCTGGGCAACCACCTCTATGGCGAGGCCGGACGCCAGTTGCGTGAGTTCGTCTGGTCCGAGGTTTGCGATTGGTACATCGAAGCCGCCAAGGTCCGGCTAAAGGGTAGCGACGAAGAGCGCGCCGCCGTCGCTCAGACGATGTCATTTGTGATCGAGCGCAGCGTCCGACTCTTGCACCCATTCATGCCATTCGCGACCGAGGCACTCTGGCAAAGCCTCCCGCACGTCGGAGATACCGTGATGCGCGCTGCGTGGCCTACTGCCGGTGACCGAGACGTGGCGGCGGAATCCGATGTGATCGTCTTCCAGGAGCTCGTCGGGAAGATTCGAAACGCCCGCGCGGAAATGAACGTCGAACCGGCGAAGTGGATCGCGGCATCGATTCATGCGGGTAAGCGGTTCGGATCTATCACTTCGATGAGGGCAGAACTGGCATTCCTCGGTCGAATTGCCGACGACTCGCTCATCATCACTGCCGAAACTGCGGATGCCAGCGAAAGCGACGTCGTGGTCGTCGCCGACGATGTGGTCGCGTTGCTGCCATTGACCGGACTGGTGGATCTTGGAGTCGAACGTGCTCGGCTCGAAAAAGAACTCGAAGGTGCCAGACAGGAAAGTGGGCGACTCACAGGTCAGCTGGGCAATGCCTCTTTCGTCGAACGAGCTCCGGCCAATGTCGTCGAAGCTCAGCGACAGCGACTCATCGTCGTCAGTGAAAAGATCGACGTGATTGAGCGGCGTCTGGCCCAACTTGGGTAATAGCGAATGAGCCGACTCGATCGACCATTCTTTGAAAGAGAAACGATCGAAGTAGCGATCGATTTGCTGGGTACGACATTGATCCACGATTCGCCCGAGGGGCTGACTTCAGGGCGAATCGTGGAAGTCGAGGCATATCGTGATGCCACCGATCTCGCCTCCCACGCTGCCTGGCGAAAGAAGGGTGGTGTGGAGTCCATGTCTGGACCGGCCGGACTCGTCTATGTCTACCGATCATATGGAATTCATACGATGTTCAACATCGTCGCTAAGTCCGAGGGTATGGCCGGGGCGGTATTGATTCGCGCGCTCGAACCAATCGCCGGACTGCCATTGATGCGACAGCGACGTGGAGTAGAGGACGAGCGAAGGTTCTCCAATGGACCCGGCAACCTGTGCCAGGCGCTAGGCTTCTCGCTCGAGGATCACGGAGCCGACGTCGTAGAAAGCGGCCGAATTAGGTTGGAACGAGGCCAGAAGCCCGTCCAGATTCTTGCAGGCAAGAGAATCGGTATCTCCAGATCGGTAGAGCATCCGTGGCGATTCTTTGATGCGGAGAGTCGATTCGTCTCGTCCCATCGGCACGGGAGACCGCTGGATGAGATTGTACTCGGGTTAACGTGAATCCCGTGTTAGCATCGAGGGAGGAGTCACGGCGACCAGGATGACGATCCAGATTCTGACCAACGACACAATCGGAAAGATCGCGGCCGGCGAGGTGGTTGAGCGACCCTCATCCGTCGTGAAAGAGTTGCTGGAGAACTCGCTCGACGCTGGTTCAAGCCGAATAGCGATTGACATTCGCGGCGGTGGCGTCGATGCAATCGAAATCACCGATGACGGTTGCGGTATCCCACAAAACGAACTCGATCTGGCTATTCAGCGCCACGCAACTTCAAAACTTAAGTCATTCGACGATCTTGATCGACTCGTTACACTCGGATTTCGCGGGGAAGCGCTTCCGAGTATCGCCGCCGTCTCCCAACTCTCGATCCGAACGCGGGTGCCATCGAACGCGGGTGGAGCACTTCTGGAAGTCGATTTCGGCGATGCGCGACCGGTTGTCACCACTGGTGCACCCGCTGGAACCACCGTTAAGGTACGAGATCTCTTCGCCAACATTCCCGCGCGGCGTAAATTCCTTCGCCAGGCGAGTACGGAGGCCGGCACAATCGGCCGCATAGTGGCCGCATATGCTGCTGCCTATCCTGACATTCAGTTCACACTGCACTCGGATGGACGCCGAATTTTCGTAACCGATGGATCCGGGGATCTGATCAGTGCCGCAGCGGGGGCATTCGGCGTCGACGTGGGCAATGCCGCGATTACGATCGAACACCTCGATCCGGATGCCGAGGTGCCGGGTGTCAACGTCTCTGGTTGGGTTTGTGCACCGTCGGTCAATCGCTCCCACCGGCAGCAGATGCTTCTCTTTGTCAATGGACGCTGGATCCAAAACCGGCAATTGACCTTCGCTATAGAGGAGGCTTACCACAGTCTGCTGATGGTCGGTCGACACCCGGTCGCTCTTATCGACATTCGGGTGGACGCGCGCGCTGTTGATGTCAATGTTCACCCCACGAAATCCGAAGTGAAATTCGCAGATGAGCGATCCGTGTTTCGCGCGGTGCAGCGCTCCGTGCATTCCGCCCTGGCGCGCGCGCCTCGTGATGAACTTCCCAGAATTGGCTTTTCGCCACTGCCAGAACGTCCGACGGAGAGGCAGGCTGGATTCGCGGTTCCGGAAGTGCTTTCCGGTCGGAACGAACCCCAGCCGGAAAATCCGGAAGAAACAAGAACGACTCAAATCACACCAAGATCGTTACCAGTTCTCCGGGTGTTAGGGCAAGTAAGTGGGACCTACATTATCGCCGAGGGACCGGAGGGCCTCTATCTGATCGATCAGCACGCGGCCCACGAACGGGTGATGTACGAGAAGATCCTCGGCGCCATGCAATCGAGCGGGGTCGATCGCCAGCCGCTACTCGATCCGATGATCGTTGAATTGACCCCTGAGGAATCATCGGTCTTCGAGCGCTCGATCGACGAACTCAACCAGATTGGCTTCGAGGTCGAATCATTCGGCAATGGCACAGTGGTCATTCGGGCTGTTCCCGCGATCGTCGTGGGCGTCGATATCCGCGAGCGATTCCGGCTGATTCTTGCCGAACTAACAGCCGGCGGTGTCGGAACCTCCTGGCTCGATTCGGTTGCGATAAGCGCTGCCTGTCACACATCAATCCGTGCGAATCAACAACTGAGCTTGCAGGAGATGCGGGAGCTGGTCCACCAACTGGAACGCACTCGCCACCCACGGGCATGCGGCCATGGTCGCCCCACAATGCTCCTGATGAGTCAGGTAGATCTTGAGAAGCAGTTCAGCCGGCGGTGATCAGGATTCGAAATCGATTTTCATTACTCTGGTCAGAATCATGGTCATCGCCAGAATTACCAGTAGTAGCAAAATTGAAGCTGCACCGGCTTTGCCCATATCGAGCGCGGTAAACCCCAGTTTCCAGATACGGAATGAGATCGTTTCGGTCGAACTGCCCGGTCCGCCACTGGTGAGAATGTAGATCAGGTCATACGTTTTCATTGCCGCGATCATGCGAATCAGCATCGCGACCAGCATCACCGGCGCCAGCAACGGCAAGGTGATCGTGGAGAAGATCTGCCACCGGTTCGCACCATCCACCGTTGCCGCTTCAATCGGATCTTTGGGCAATGAGGTCAATCCGGCCAGAATAATGACGAGCAACAGACTTGTTTCGTGCCAGGCATCGACCCCGATCACGGTCGGCATAGCCGTCGATTGTTGCCCGAGCCACTCCTGGCCCGGTAACCCGATTCCGTTCAGCGCCCAGTTGATCGCGCCAAGATCGGGATGGAGCAGCAACCGCCAGATGAGACCGACCGCGACCGGACTGACCAGCAGGGGTATCAGCAAGATCGCCAGGTAGACATTTTTGAAGCGGAGACCCGGCTGGTTGAGCAGGAGTGCGAGCCCAAGCGCGAACGCCAGTTCGATGACAACCACGGATACAGTCAAAACGGCCGTGTTTTTCGCCGCAGTGTGGAAGGGGTCGAGCCGGATCACCTTGCCGAAATTGAAGAGTCCGACGAAGTCGCCGATTCCACCTTCAGTCAGGTCATAGTCGTGAAGAGATATCCAAAGTGAGTAGACGAGAGGATATCCAACGATCAACAAAAGGGCAAAAATCGTCGGAAGGACCATCTTGATTCGAAATGGAAACAGAACGCGGGTTGCCCGGCGAGATGGAGGGTTTACGGCGGTATTCGGTTGGCTCTCGGTTCCCGGAATTGACATCGAGTACTCGGGATGAGGCGCCCCGCGAATTCTTACCGCGGAGCGCCAGCCACTTAACCCAGTTGACTAAAGAAGTTCCTTGAGTTCTTCCGCTGCGGCGTCCATTGCGTCCTGGGGTGCTTTGCCGCCTGAAACCGCATCGCTCAGGTGCCGACCCGTGATCTCAACCAGTTGCGCCTGTTTTGTCACTGCAGGCAATCCCTGTCCGGTCGCCACCAGATCCTTGACCTGCGCCATCCAGGGGTATTTGGCGATGTACTCGGGATTGTCATAAGGCGCCTTTTGTGCGGCGACACTGCCACCCAGAGCCCGTTTCATGGCGACATCCGGGGATTCAACCCACTTGATGAATTCCCACGCGGCATCCGGATTCGGCGAACTCTTCGGAACACCCCAGCTCCAGGCACCGGTCAAACCGGAACCTCCTGGCATCGTGGTCACCGCACCTTTGCCCTTGACCTGAGAATCCTCCATGTTTTCGGCGTCGGCGAGAACGAAGAGGTAACTTGCCGAACTGAACGCCTTACCCTGACGCCATAATGCACCGGTGTCATTCAAATCGGCATTTGCAGCGCCGGGTTGCGCGCCATTGGCCATCGCATCGACGTACAACGTGAGCGCCTTGACACCGAGTTCGTCATTGATTGACGGAGCAGTGACATCGGCGTTGTAAAACGAACCGCCAACTCCAAAGAGATAGTTGCAGAACTCCATTACGATCGGATCGCCCTGCATGCCCTGCATCGCGGCGCCGTACATCTCACCCGGATTGATCTGGTTGATGGCCTTGACCACCGCGACATATTCCTCAACGGTGGTCGGCATAGCAAGATCAATTCCGGCAATCGTCTTGTAGGAGTCCTTGAACGCCTGATCCTCCATGAGGTCCTTTCGATAGAGAAGACCCATCGGATAGACATACATTGGAATGAAGAAATTCTTGCCGTCAACCAGTGAATTGATCGCCAGAACCGCGTCCGTGTATCGGGTCAAGTCGATCGCGCCGCCGCTATCGGGAACCCGAAGTCCGAGTTCTTCGACCCATCCGGCACGCGCGAATTCGTACACCCAGTAGAAGTCGACTTCCAGGAAGTCGTAGGTGCCGGAACCTTCGCCCGCGGCAAGTTGCGTGACGAGTTTGTCGTGCATGACTGGATACACAACTTTCTCGAACTGCACTTTGATCCCGGTCAGCGCTTCAAAGTCCGGCAGCATCTGCTCAATGAGCGTCGTCTCCAGCAGATCTTCCATAAGCGCATTCAGGGTAGTGCCCTCGAATTCGCGCGAGAACGTGATCTCCTGTGCTCCCGCAATACCCGAAAGTCGATTCGCTGCAGCAAGCGCAAGTCCTGCGGCTCCCGCACTTTGTATCAAACGACGCCGGTTCATGTAGTAATCGAACAGACCATTCGAAGGATCATTCGCTTTCATCGGTTCACGACTCCTTTCGACGAGCCACAACGGCTGAGACCTCCCGGTTGGAGGTCTCCTATTTGACCGCTCCAAAGGTCAAACCACGAACAAGAAAACGCTGAATTACCCAGGTCAAAACCACGATAGGCAGCATCATCGCAACGGTAGCCGCACAAATCGCCCCGACCTGGTTGCCCTGTGAAGTCATGAGTGAGGAGAGCGCGACGGGCATCGTTCGGCTCTCTCTCCCGGTCAAAATGAGGGCAAACAGGAACTCGTTCCAGCTCAGAACGAAGGCGAAGACCCCGGCAGCCAGCAGACCGGGTAATGAAACCGGCAGTACGATTTGCCAGAACGACTGAAACGGTGATGCGCCATCGACTTTGGCTGCTTCCTCGATTTCAGGCGGGATCGACTGGAAAAAACCAATCAGAATCCAGACCACAAATGGCAAATTGAACGACAGGTAAACCACCACCAGTGTCCAGCCCTTGTCGAGGAGGCTGATTTCTATCCCTAGCACATCCAGACGCTGGCGAACCAGCAGGTACAACGGAATCACGAGTGTCACCGGCGGGAGCATTTGCGTGCCCAGAATCGCCAGACTGAGCGGAGTTCCTCCGGTTCGGAATCGAGCAATCGAATAGGAGGCCAGCGAACCGATTGCAAGTGAAGCCACCGCCGTCGCGACGGCGATCCACAGCGAATTCCACAGGTAGTTCTGGAACTTGAGTTCTCCAAAGATTTTTCGGTAGTTGTCGGCAGTCGGTGAAAACCAGAAGTCACCTGGCCGGTAAGCAAGATCAGGTGAGCCAAAAGAAGTCCGCATGGTCCAGAGAACGGGCAGGAGAATGATGAGTGATGCGAACGACAGGATTAGGTGAGTGGCAATTCGACCAAGACTCGGTCCACCGCGTTTGGAAGAGGTCTTGTTGACCACATGCGTGGCGGAAGCGGTTGGCTGCACCTTTAAACACAACCTCGTCTCGTTGATAACGCTGGAGGTTTGCTCGATTGCCCGAGCGTAACCGGGTCACCAGTCGCTGTCAACACGATCAGTTGCCGCTAGGCGAACTTATTTATGCAATTTGACTCATTCAACAATCATCCGTATCGTGCGACCTGATTGAGCAGTGGAACTATGGAGGAGACCCGGGATGACTGGCACTGGTAGTTTGAACGGAAAAATCGCACTTGTTACCGGTGCCGGAACCGGTATAGGCCAGGCGATAGCTGAGGCGTTGGCAAGTGAAGGCGCCCGAGTTGCGGTGACCGATCTCGATCTGGAAGCCGCCCGCCGAGTCGCGAGCGGCTTGCCGGGATCAATCGCGATTCAACTCGATGTCACCTCGGCCGACTCGGCAGAGCGTGCGATTGGAATTGCCGAAACGGACTTTGGAGCGCTCGATATTCTCATCAACAACGCGGGCGTTTCGACGATGGGAGCAATCTGGAATTTGACGGAAAAAGAGTGGGATTTCAACATGGACGTCAATGCGAAGGGCGTCTTCCTGGTCACCCAGGCGGCGCTTCCCGGCATGATGAGGCGGCATTCTGGTTGCATCGTGAATACCGCCTCGATGGCAGGAAAACGAGCCACCCCGTTACTTGCGCATTACGCGGCCTCGAAGTGGGCGTGCATCGGATTCACCAAATCCGCCGCAGTCGAGTTGGCCCCTCACGGGATTCGTGTGAACTGTATTTGCCCGGGGTTTGTCGCGACCGGCATGCAAACGCGTGAACTTGAATGGGAAGCAGAACTCAGAGGCAAGAGCGTCGCGGAGGTCGTTGCAGATTACATTCGACTGACACCGATGGGAAGGCTGGAAACACCGCAGGATGTCGCGAACGCGGTGCTCTATCTCTGCCAACCCGGTGCCGAGTTCATTACTGGAGCGGCGATCGATGTCACCGGTGGGGCCAACCTGACCTGATCCAGAAATTTCCCGGTTAAAAGTGGAAATGAAAAGCGCCGGTGCCATCTTGCACCGGCGCGATTCGCTCTATTATATCGAAAAGTCGCAATTAGCGAATCACGGTCGTGATTTGCTCTTCTTCGTTGAGTTTGATCCACCCATGTCGCAGTGCATAGATGACTGCCTGCGTGCGGTCGTTGACGGCCAGCTTCCTGAGAATGGAGGTGATGTGATTCTTCACTGTCTGGTCGGAGATGTTGAGAATCCGGGCGATCTCTTTATTTGAATTTCCCTGGGCGACACAATCGAGAATCTCGACTTCGCGAGGCGTGAGTGGGGAGAAGACGCCTTCGTTCGCCTGATCCATGTGGGAAAGTTCTCGGAATTGATCGAGGACGCGAGATGCGACGAACGGACGGGAGAGCACATTCTCGTTGATCAAATACTCACCGCGGGCAACCCGGCGAATGAGTTTGATCACATCTTCTGCCTCAAAATCTTTCGTGCAATAGGCGGCCGCTCCGACCCGAATCGCGTGGAAAAGCTGCTCATCGTCCTCATGCATGGTGAGAATGATCACACCGGTTTGCGGATGGCGGCGCTTTAGAATTCGCGTGACTTCGAGCCCGCTCATTTGCGGCATGTTGATGTCGATCAACACGACATCAGGCACGAGTAGATCTGCCTGCTGAACGGCAGTCTGACCGTCTCCAGCCTCGCCGACAACGAGAATGTCCGGCTCGTTTTCCAGGCTCCAGCGAACTCCGCGCCGGAACAACGGATGATCATCGACAATCAAGACCTGAATGCGATTCACGTGTGTTCCCCCGTTCCGTCGACCGGACCAGCATCACGCTTGAAGCGGTCCGGTATGTCCTCTCAATGGCATTCGCAATTTAATCGTTGTGCCCTGGCCAGCGCTGCTCGTGACTGTCAATTCGCCACCGACCAGATTGGCCCGTTCCTTGATGCCTGCCAATCCTGCACCGTGTCCTGTCCGTGGTGTAACTGTGCCAGGATTGAACCCTCGTCCATTGTCTGAAATCGAAAGGACCAGCACGTTTCCTGAACTGGAGAGATTAACTTCCGCATCCGCGTCCGGTCCAGCGTGCTTGTGAACGTTCTGGAGAGCTTCCTGTACGATTCTGAAGATCGTCAGTTCCTGATCCGGTGTGAGAGTCGGCAATGCTTCCTGGCAAGTCAGTTTGACCCGCTTCGCGAAAAACCGGCTGTAGTCATCGACATATCTTGCGAGTGTCGGACCAAGACCGAGATCCTGCAGCATCGTCGGGCGCAGGTCGAACATGAAGCGGCGAATTTCCGCCACGCCATCTTTTAGGAGTTCGCGCAACTGAACGAGTTCGTCGGCGACTTGACCGGGTGCCCGTTTGGCGATTTGTTCAGCAGTATGCACGGCGAAAATTGCATTGCTCAAAACCTGTGCCGGACCATCGTGAATTTCACGGGCCAGGCGGCGTCGCTCGTCTTCACGCGCGGAGTTCATCGCTTGCTGCATCCGCAGGTCAGCGGTGTCCTGCACTCTGAGAAACGCATGGTCAGGTGAGAGTTGCTGGTTGGCCGCTCGCAGAATCTGGATCACGATCCCGAGATTCGCTTCAAGCGAAGCCGACCGTGAGACTTCCGCCGCCAGTTCGAGCGCGCCCGCCCGCATTGCTTCCATATCGAACAAGGGAGCGGTGTTGAGATTCGAGAAGACATCGCCGCGATCATAAATCGAAGGCTCAAGTCCAAACTCCTCGAGAAATCGCTTGAGCTCGGTCTGATCCTTGACCGCACCGGAGGCTATTTCCTGACAGCGTTCAAGGAGCGCACTGAGGCGGGCTTCTGACGATGCCAGTTCGCGGCGTGCTTCTTCGGCAATTGCACTCAGTTCATCGGACGGAGCGGCCTTGATCAGCACATTCACTCCAGGTTCTGCTCCAACCACCACGAATGCTTTCACGTACACAATCGGGCAGCGGTCCTATCCCGTTAGTGCAACAGTAGCGCCGGTGTAGAGCTTTGTTCAGGACTTCTGGTAACCCGAACGTACTAAAATACCGGTCGCTCTTCGGTTATACGTCTATCATTGTGTACGTACACTCTGAAAAACGCAAGGGTTCAAGACTGAGGATGCTTGATGAATCCTGCCAGAATGAAAAAGCGATTCCAGCATTGCTGGAATCGCTCATCATTACAGGTGAAATGACCGGGTTGATCAGTCCGCTGCTGTTGCAAGAGTTGATGAACCGCTTTGTACTCGTCTCACAATTCCATGTGACATTAAATGTTGAAGCGATTCGATTACTTCAACCTCGGCGAGCACGGATCGCGCCGCAATTTGGGTCAACGAACCGGGTTCGGATGTTGAGACGTAAACCCGCCATTGCACCGGGCTGATCCGAATCGGCTGCCGCGGCATCGTATTTGACCGCTCAAATCGACTCTGGCGTGACGGAATAGTATCTGCCGCCCTTGACCACGTTTCGCTCCAGCGCGTGCCTTCGAGTACCGCACGATCGGCGCTGACCCGCACCGGCAGCCACTGCCCTTCGGTCGGCGCGGCCTGCCGGAATCGGAATTTGCCATCTCTTACGTCGAACAGGGAGTACAGGAGTCGTTCAACCTGTCGGGAGACAAAAGCCGTCCACTCGTCTGCAGACATGTAGCCGCCGGTCAGAATGGCTGCGCGGAGATCTTGAATTGTGGCGTTCACCGAGAGTAAGCCGGTGAGCACATCCGCTGGCAGAAGTTGAGAGTCCCGCAGTTCCTGGGCAAGCGTCCAGCCGTCCGCGGTCAAACCAGTGATGGTTCCAGAGGTAAAAATAATCCCGTACACACCCTCACGCCGTATGATCTCGAGGACGCCAGAACGGGAACCGAGTGAAATGAACTGAAGAATTTCCGCAAGGGGAAACTCGCGCATATCTCCTTCCACAGTTCAATTACTCCTTCAATATGCGGTCCACGAGAGAAGCACTAACACGGGTCTTACCGCTTCCCATGGACGACACAGTTAGCATACGCTCGACGAGCGCACGCGAAAATGAGACATGAGGAGCAGATAACAGGAGTTCTGAAGTGCCTTAGTACTGACCAGAACGGGTGACTATCAAGACCGATAGCGTTTCGACAACATATTTCGTTTTATACGAAGAATATCGAATGCATTGTGGAGGGTGTCGCGAATCGGATTGACCTTACTGTTCGTGCCGTACGTCCAGACAACTGGTTCAGTCACGATCGTGAACCCGAGGGACCGCGCAATCACTAACAACTCAACATCGAACGCCGTCACCCGCGGACCAACAACCGCCTGAATCTCTTGGTACAGAAGCGCCCGATCGAGAATTGTCCGAATCGATTTCTGTCGAAAGAGCTTGAAACCGCATTGCGTGTCTTCGATCCCGGGGAGCACCAGCATCTGCACCATTCGGTTGAAAACGCGGCCCATAAAATGGCGATACCAGGGTTCTCCGATACGCCGTGACCCCATTCCCTCGCGCGATCCAATGACCACGTCGGCACCGTTCGACGCAATCGTTACGAAATCGGTGAGGTAAGAGAGTGGAGTTGCCAGATCCGCATCAGTGAACGCGACAAATTGCCCCGTGGCGGCGTTCATACCAGCTCGGACAGCCGCGGCCTTTCCAGCATGGGGAATCGATATCACCTTGATCCTGGGATCGTGCCTGGAGAACTCGGTGGCGATCTCCACGGTTGAATCCGAAGACCCGTCATCCACCATCAGGAGCTCGAACAAAGGATGCGAAATCGAGAGGAAGTCGATCGCTTTTTCAAGGGTTGAACGAAGTCTCGACTCCTCGTTGTAGGCAGGAATGACAAGGGAGAGTTGCACACCAACATCGATTGCGGATGGAGCCGAAACCGGGAGAAGCGGATGCTCAACTGATTGTGCGCTCATTTCTTCGCTGCTGACGTTCTCAATCATTTCTGTACTGTAACCCATGACCTGCAATTTTCCAGCCGGGAGATCAAGCACTGATATAGTTGACTCCTGTCTCATTTGCGACCGGGAGTTTAGTCATGGCAACCGTCGAAGCGTATCTGTATTCCAACTGCACGTCATGCAAAAAGGCAGAGGCTCTGCTCAAAGAGGCAGGGGCCGATCTGTCACCCCGTGATCTCTTCAAAGAAAAGTTGAGCCCGCTCGAAATCCGTGAAATGTTGACACGGGCGAACCTGACGCTCGAATCGGTGCTCTCGACGCGCAGTCGTCCGTATGCGGACCTCCATCTCGCTGACAAGAGCCTCAGCGATGACGAGTTAATCGAACTGATGGCCAAATACCCTGCGTTGCTTAAGCGACCCATTGTGATTATGAATGGCAATGCGGTTGTCGGCTTCAAACGAGATGCGATTCTGGAACTCATTGCGCGGTAGAGAAGAGGGCGAATCGGGATGACGCTTGAGTTCGGAGCACATGTCTCTGCCGCCGGTGGTGTCGATCTGGCACTTGGTCGAGCGGCCGAATATGCAATGACATCTTGTCAGATTTTTACCAAGAATGAGCGGCAGTGGAACGCGAAACCGCTCGATCCGGCTGTGATTGAGCGCTTTCTTGAGAAGATGACCGAAACCGGCATGGGAACAGTGGTTTCGCATGACTCCTACCTGATCAACCTGGCGTCGCCGGATGATTCGATGTGGGAGAAGTCCCGGCAAGCCTTGCTGGAGGAGATCCGTCGTTGTGATCTGCTCGGAGTGCCGTATCTCAATGCGCACCCTGGTGCGCATGTCGGTAGCGGTGTGGAAACAGGGTTGGCACGCATTTCCGAAGCAATCAACCGGTCGTTCGATGAAATGCCCGATAGCAAAACGATGTTGCTCCTCGAAACCACCGCCGGAATGGGTACCTCCCTCGGCTCGAAATTTGAGGAGATTGCCGCGGTAGTCAACGGCGTCGAGGCCAGGAGCAGGATCGGCGTTTGCATCGACACCTGTCACATCTTCGCCGCGGGTTACGATTTACGAGATCCTGAGAGTTATTCCGCTACCATGGCCGCCTTTGATTCGATCATCGGTCTTGATCTTCTGAAGGCCCTGCACATCAACGATTCCCTGAAGGGACTCGGCAGCAAGGTTGACCGTCATGCCCATATTGGTGAAGGCGAACTTGGTCGAAGTGCGTTCGAGTTGTTGGTCAACGACCCCAGACTTTCCGGGTTGCCCGGTATTCTTGAAACACCTGTCGGTGCCGATGGCAAGGAGAACGGCATAAACCTGGCAACACTGCGCGGGATGGTGCGCGCAATTGAGGCGATCTGATTCTGCGTCAAATCCACGGACGAGTCGATAAAGCTGTTACGCGGTTTTGGATTGAACGTACAGAGTGGAAGTCAGTAAAGACACACACGCCGTGTGTTCCTACAAACGGTCGCCTTGTTTTCGATCCAACGCAGAAGAGCCCTCAGGTACTTTGGGACTTATCGGACAGAGGCTCTCTCCGTCCGATGAATTCCCTTTCGGCTGTCGGCTAACTGACTGCTTGACTTGCGAGTCGGTTCACGACCATCAGTCGCATTTCAGTCATATCTTCAATTGCGTACCGAAGCCCTTCACGACTCAGTCCCGACGCTTTGACCCCACCGTATGGCATGTGGTCGATGCGGTAGGTCGGAATGTCGTTGATGATGACACCACCAGCTTCGATATTCTCGAACGCGTAAAGTGCTTTTTCGAGGTTGTTCGTGAAAACGCCCGCTTGTAATCCATAGTCGGAGTCGTTCACCGCATCGACCGCCTCTTTGAAACTCTTCACCTTGAAGATCGTAACGAGCGGTGCGAAGGCCTCTCGGGAGCAAACAAAGCTCGTTTTCGGAGCATTTTCGATCACCGTTGGATAGTAGAACCTCCCCTCGGCTCTGCCGCCAGTTGACACGGTCGCGCCGGCTGCAACTGCTTCATCGATCCAGGTCTGAACCCGGCCGACATTTTTGGCGTCGATCATTGGCCCGAGATCGGTCGTTCGATCAATCGGGTCGCCCATTTTGATCTGCTGTGTCGCCGTCACAAGACCGTCTCGGAATCGGTCATACACTGCTTCGTGAATGAAGACCCGCTGAACCGAAATGCAAACCTGACCAGCGTATGCGAACGCGCCAGTCCGTACTCTCCCGATTGCGAAGTCGATGTCGGAATCCTCATCGATGATGGTACCGGCATTGCCACCGAGTTCGAGCACAACACGCTTCATGCCGGCGCGCTTCTTCATGTCCCACCCTACATCCGGTGACCCGGTGAAAGAGAGGAGTTTGAAACGATCATCCTCGACCAGAATGTCGCCGACCTCGCGACTCATCGGTAAAACGCTCACCCAACCTTTGGGAAGTCCAATCTCCTCCAGCATCTGCGCGATGAGCAACATAGTGAGCGGATCTCTGGACGGCGGCTTCAATACAAGTGGATTGCCAGAAGCCATCGCCGGTGCGAGCTTGTGCAAAGCCAGGTTGAGCGGAAAGTTAAATGGAGAAATGCCGGAAACTGGTCCAATAGGGAAGCGACGAGTGATTCCGAACCGCCCCGTTGAAGACGCCAGAAGATCGAGTGGCATCACTTCGCCTTCAATCCGCTTTGCCTCTTCCGCCGCGGTTTCGATGGTGAACACCCCTCGATCCGTTTCAACCTCGGCATCTCGGATCGGCTTGCCCGCCTCAAGCGCAATCATCTTTGCAACTTCGTCGCGTCTTGCCTTCAGCTTCGACGCAAACGCGAGAAGGAAATTGACCCGCTCATAGGTGGGCATCGAGCGAAGTAGAGGAAATACGGCTTCGGCCGCGACAATTGCGGTCTCAACTTGCGTTGTAGAGGCCTGATACGTTGTGCCGATCAGTTCACCGTTGTACGGATTCGTGATTTCAAGCGTTTCCTTGGATTCAGCCCATTCCCCGGCAAGATACATTGGATAAGTTTGAGCCATTGAGATTGCTCCCTTCATCGCTTCGAGCTAAAAAAAGCGCGGGACCCATCTGCAGGGTGCCCGCGCGATTCAACGCTGAAAAATGCTGATTTTATTTCGAATCACGGGCGAGGAGTCACCTTTGGCGTCTCTGACGAACCTGCATCCCACCAGATCGAAGATTGCGCTCCGATCGCGGCCAACTCAGTTTTCGTGTAGACAAGTCCATCCCGGTCCATCACGGAGAGCTCATACTCGCCACTCATCGTGATCGCGTCCACGGGACATACCTGTGCACAAAGACCGCAGAACATGCATCGGCCTGAGCGAAGAATGAACTCACCGAGTTCGCGATCGCCCTCCTGGGATGGAATAACATTCATTTCCAGGCAGGAAGTCGGACAAATCCTCGCGCAGAGTCCGCAGGCCACGCAGAGCGCCTCTCCCGTTTCAGGGTCGGCACGCAGCGATGGCAATCCGCGGAAGCGAGGTGCCATTTCGCGCTTCTGCTCCGGATACTGAATCGTCAGCGTCGGTGCAAACATGCGCTTGAATGTGACTGCAAAGCCCTTGACTTCATCGAACATTGTGACGTTACCTCTTATCGGGCCGCTACGAAGGCTGGCGAAAGCGAGGCCCGACCGTCAGGTCCAGCCAAAAGAATTTGCGTTCCAGGATCAGCGTAGGAAGCGACCGGAGTATTCACTGCGTTGCGCTCAAGCCGCGCGTATGTCACTCCGCCATATTCTGGATTCAGCTTCGCGATCTCGGACATCACCAGCGACGGGTGAGCCTGTCCGACTCCATAACCCATGCGCTCGCCGAGCATTGTGATCGCGTCGTTCACGGATTTGGCTTCGCCCATGGTCGGCACCGCCGCGCGAACACGTTGCACTGTGCGGTCGAAGCTCGTAAATGTTCCGTCTTTCTCAAGCGACATCGCCTTCGGCAGAACGATGTGCGCGAGCCGGGCAAGTGACGAATCGAACGTGTCGATAACAACCAGGAACTCGAGCTTCTCGAGCGCGGTTTCCAGGTCGGCACTGATTGTTGAGTTCTGGCCGTCGAGGCGACCATCAATGATCATCGCCTTGATCTTGCCACTCTCAATGGCGGCGATCAGGTCGCCATTGCCGACGCCACGCGATGCTGGAAGTTGGCGCAATGGAACGAAGCCGTTCGAGGTTTTCGCCTTCTCCGCCCACTTGCTGAGCCATGCTGACTCAAATGGGGAACGAGCAGACGAATTCTCGACATCACCTCCCCCAGGGAGAGCAGCAGGAGTGGCACCCATATCCGTGACACCCTGGTAATTGGCGGTACCGCGGAATGCGGCCACACCACCACCGGCGCGACCGATATTCCCGGTCAGAATGGCAAGGTTGTTACAGGCGACCGCAATCTCAGCGGGATCGCCATACCCCTCGAACTGGCCACCGCGTCCCTGATGGGCAACTGTCTGGTAAATCAGTGAAGCGGGGAAGACGCCATCGCGTGCGCCGTTCGCACCTGCGCCACCGGTGGCATAGATAGTTGCGGCCTTCTGCAGATTATCAACTGAGACACCCGTCGCCGCGACCACGGAATCGAGATCATAAGCGCCCAGCGTCGCGACCCATTCTTGAATTGCCGGGTCGTCCGAATTGCCGGTCAATCCGAGTTCAATGATCTGACGCGCAATTCCGTTTAGAAGGATTGCGGTCGTATTCGGATTGGGCTTCAACCAAACTTCACTTCGCCAGGTCAGCGGATACTTGTCCAGACTGATGACGACCGTTTTGGATTCGCGGTATGTGCGGGAGTGGTAGAGCCAGTACGAGGCAACCGGCTCAGTCTTGCCAATATCCGGACCGACTATCAACGCACTCTTCACCGCCGTGAGCAGTTCCTGCATGTTGTTGGTGTTGCTGACATCTCGGCCAAGACTCGCGCGAACGCCTCGCTCTACGGCGACTTCCGAGGCGGTGAGATAGCGATCGATATTGTTGGTTCCCATAACGGCACGAGTGAATTGTTGAAGCGAATACGCCTCTTCGTTTGTGCTGTCGGGTGACGCGAGCGCGGCGAAGACATCACCCTGATAGTGAGCGAGTGTTTCTGCAATTGAATCAATCGCGTCCGACCAGGTCACTTCGTAAGCGACGCCATTGGCCTCTTTAACACGCGGGTAAAAGATTCGATCTGGATGCTGGATGCGTTCATGGCCCCATTTACCTGCTTCGCAGACATAACCATGGTTGACTCCGCGCTCCCAGAGATTGGTGGTGCGGCGAACGATTCCCTTGTTCGACTCGACGTTGATCGTGCAACCGACATCGCAAAAACCGCAGATGGTTTCAGTCGCGTCAAGTTCCCACGGATGGTGACCGAAGTGGCGATCAGTCAGAGCGCCAACCGGACAGACTGCGATACACATACCGCAGTTCGTACACAGCGTATCGCTCAGATCCTGACCGAATGCCGGACTGATCGATGCTTCGATGCTTCGATGGGTGGATTCGATTGCCGTAACACCGATGACTTCGTCGCAAACGCGCGTGCAGCGATTGCACATGATGCAGCGATCCCACTTGTAGTCGATGAGATCGCTGAAATGGACGTAGGGCTGCGAAAGCTTCGGGCGTCGATATGGATTTGCATTGAGGTTGTGGAGATACGTGTTGTCCTGCAGATAGCACTCGCCTGACTTATCACAGGTTGGGCAATCCAACGCGTGATCGATCAGGTACATCTGGAGGACGTACTGGCGTGCATCGACGCAGGGATCGGAATGCGTGAGAACCTCCATGCCCTCGCCGAGCGGAGTGGCGCAGGATTCGATCAACCCGCCGCGTTTTCCCAGAATTTCAACTGTGCAAATGCGACACGAGCCCCATGGCCGAAGTAATGGCTGATAACAGAGGTTGGGAACATCGATACCGGACATACGAGCGGCTTCCAGAATGGTCGTTCCCGCAGGAACACTCACATCCAGACCGTTGATTTTTCCGGTAACCATCTTGGTTTCGGTGCGCGTCACCATTTTTGGGGTGCTCGCCTCCAACTTCGCCAGCTACGGCGCGTTACTCATCCGCGAACGTGCAGTGGATTCGATCTCAACGCAAAGGTGCTGCAGCGCTTGCTCACAGCACACCCCGGCCTGTTCGAAAGCCGTGTGAATAGTAGCATGGTGTTCAGGCTGAGGAGGCCCGCTTCTCGGGAGTCGCCGTGCAGAATCGTGCTAGAATTGGCCGATTTTGCCGCGCAATTGCGGCTTCTGTAGTCCAGCGTTCAGGATGGGAGTCGCCCAGTGCCGGTCGCGACCGACGTGACCTACGAAACGGTCATCGGCTTAGAAGTTCATGCTCAGGTTCTCACGCGGAGCAAAATGTACTGCGGTTGCTCTGCGGACTACGCCAATGCTGAGCCGAATACTCATGTTTGCCCGGTGTGCCTTGGATTGCCCGGCGCACTTCCGGTGATCAATCGTGCAGCCATCGAAACTGTCATCCGAACCGGTCTCGCTCTCGATTGTTCAGTTCCGCCATATTGCAAACTCGACCGCAAGAACTACGTCTACCCTGACCTTCCCAAGGGATATCAGATCTCCCAATATGATCTGCCGCTCTGCGTGGGCGGAGGGCTTGAATTTGTCTCTGGGGGAGAGTCGGTCCGAGCTGGGATAACACGTGTTCACATCGAAGAGGATACCGGCCGGCTCGTTCATCGAACTGATCTCTCTGGTTGCGAAGTCAGTCTCGTCGACCTTAATCGATCCGGCGTTCCGTTGATGGAAATCGTCGGCGAGCCTGATCTCCGTTCTCCGGAACAGGCACGTGACTATTTGATGGCCCTTCGGCAGATACTCCGGTACATCGGAGCATCAACTGGAAACATGGAAGAGGGAGCGTTTCGCTGCGACGCGAACGTCTCCGTTCGTGAGGCCGGGAATTCCGAGTTCGGTGCCAAAGTCGAAATCAAAAACATGAACAGCTTCCGCGCGGTGGAACGAGCCTTGCGGTTCGAAGAACAGCGTCAGCGCGAAGTTCTCTCCGGAGGGGGAGTGATCGCGCAGGAGACACGTGGCTGGGTCGATGCGCGTGGTGTGACCGTTTCCCAGCGAACAAAGGAACAGGCACACGACTATCGCTACTTCCCGGAACCCGATCTCCCGCCACTTTCGACCAAAGCGGACGAGGTCGAGCGACTCCGGCAAACATTGCCGGAATTGCCGATCGCGCGGGGAGATCGTTTGATCAGAGAGTTGGGTTTGACCAAGTCGGACGCTGGAGTACTGACAACCGATCGATCACTTGCGGATTACTTCGAGACGGTCATTTCCAATGACGTCTCGTCTGAATCTGCAAAAACGGCGGCCAATTGGATTTTAAACGATCTCCTTGGACTTCAACGGGAGCGTAATCTTCCCGCAGATCAAATGCCGGTTACGACCGTTCAATTGCGAAATCTCATTTCAATGGTTGGCAAGAGTGAATTGACGCTGCGTGCAGCGAAGGAACTCTTGCCGCAACTGTCAGCGGGTGAGGAACCTCGAACCGCGGCAGAACGACTCAATTTGCTTTCACTGGACGACGACTCGGCTCTTCGCGCAGCTGTAGTGGAAACGCTCAACGCGTTTCCGGAGGCCGTTTCGGATTACAGGAAAGGTAAGACAGCCGCTATTGGGCGGCTGATCGGAGAAACGATCAGGCGAACAGGTGGCCGCGCCAACCCCGACGTGGTCAGACGCTTGCTCGTGGAGGCATTGGCTTCGGATTGATTTCGACTCAACCTCTCATGCGGTGGAGCCGAAGTTGCCGACGCAGCAAGGGAGGAACCGGCAATGTCGGTTAACCTGGCAACGAAACCCGGATCGGTTGAACATCGCGAGCGGGATCTCTATGAAACCGCTGTCGAGCAATATCACATTGCTGCCGATGCAATGGGTCTCGAAGACTCGATGCGTCGGATTCTCGCGCACTGTCAACGTGAAGTCACCGTCAGCTTTCCGGTCGAAATGGACGATGGTTCGGTCGAGGTTTATACCGGTCACCGCGTCCAGCACAATAACGGACCGGGCCCCACAAAAGGCGGAATCCGGTACCACCAGAGCGTCACACTGAGCGAAGTCAAAGCGCTTGCCATGTGGATGACCTGGAAGTGTGCAGTCGTTGGATTGCCGTTTGGTGGCGCTAAGGGCGGCGTCACTGTCAATCCCAAACTGTTGTCGCAAAACGAACTTCAGAACCTCACCCGGCGGTACACGGCCGAAATCTCATTCATGATCGGCCCAACAAAGGACATCCCTGCTCCGGATGTCAATACCAATCCCCAAATCATGGCGTGGTTGATGGACACCTACTCAATGAACGTAGGGTATTCCGTACCAGGTGTTGTTACCGGCAAGCCCATCGTTCTTGGAGGATCCGAAGGACGGTCGGAAGCCACGGGGCGCGGTTGTGTTTTTGCAATCCAGGAAGCTGTTCAGGAGATCGGGATGAACCTCACCTCGACCAAAACGGTCGTCCAGGGGTTTGGCAATGCGGGTTCCGTTGCCGCGAGGTTAATGTCGGAAACCGGGTCGTCAGTGGTTGGCGTTAGCGACTCCCAGGGAGGCATCTACAACGCCAAGGGACTCGATCTCGCCGCGGTATCGGCCCACAAGGACCGAACGGGGTCGGTCATCGGATTCGACGGAGCTCAGGACGTGACGAACGAGGAGTTACTCGAACTCCCCTGTGACATCTTGATTCCGGCGGCAATGGAAGGGCAACTCGGAGCCCACAACGCGGGCAGGGTCACGGCTAAACTGATCGCCGAGGCTGCGAACGGCCCCACGTCGCCTGAAGCCGATGCAATCTTCCGGGAAAATGGCGTCCTGCTGCTCCCGGACGTTTTTGCCAACGCCGGAGGTGTTACTGTCTCCTATTTTGAATGGGTACAGGCCCTGCAGGCCTTTCCGTGGACCGAAGCTCAGGTCAACGAACGTCTTCAGCAGGTAATGAGCAAGTCCTTTGCCGCAGTATATGGCACTGCCCAGAAGTACAGGGTTCACATGCGAACCGCCGCGCTGATTCGTGCGGTTGAGCGTGTCGCCGATTTCACCCGAGTCCGTGGGATTTATCCCTAACGACTTCCTGTTCGAGGCTAGAGAAGAACGCGGATTCCGATAAGGAATCCGCTTCTTCTCTTTGGACCGAATGCTCTTAGCGAGTTGCCGAGAGGATATCAGGCGACGAGCAGGGCCCGAAGTTCATCTTCCTGGTCGCGGTGAGTAATGGCGATCACATCGTCGCCGGGGATTAGCTCGGTCGTACTGTTTGGAACGATGAGTTCAGATCCACGAATCACCGCCGCAATTACGCATCCGGTCGGCAACGAAATGCGCCCAATCTGCATATCTGCGACAGGGGAAGACCTGTCGATCTTGGCGTCGACTATTGCCAGATCGGGGTGTGCAAGACTCAGAAGATGGACGAACGAGTTGCCAGGAATCGATTGCTCGATAAGATGCAGAATGTGATTCGTCTGACTGACGGTAACATCGATTCCGAGCATCTGGAAAAGTGATTCGTTCTTGGGGTTGTTAACCCGCGCGATGGTTTTGCGAACGTGGAACTTCTGCTTCGCGGTTTGGCAGATGACGAGGTTATCCTCATCTTCACCGGTGACAGCGATCACGACATCTGCACGCGCGGCGCCCGCGGTTTTGAGCGTTTGCGCTTCCGCCCCATCCCCGGACAGGATAACTGCACCAAATTGCTCCTCGAAGCCTTCGATTTTGTTCGGGTTGCGCTCGATCAACAGAACTTCGTACCCCTCGGCCAACAGTGTTTTCGTGAGATAGAAACCGACTTTACCGCCGCCGACCACGATGATGTACATCGGTTTATGCCTCCATGCCCGAGCTTGCCCACGAGTTGTCAGCGGATGCGAATATGTGTTCAAGCACCTGTGCGGCTATCGAAGTAGTCGGACAGACGGTTGTCAGACCAAGCCGCCGGTACGTGTCTTCTCGCACGGGATCGTAGATACGACAAACCACTTCAGAAACATCGAAAATATGGCGCGCGACTTGCGCTGCCATGATGTTGCGATTGTCTCCGTTTGTGACCGCAACGAATGCATCTGCTTCTTCAATTCCGGCGAGTTTGAGAACATCTTCGTCGATACCGGTTCCAATGATCGTTTCACCGCGGAAATCGTTCGGTAGCCTGCGGAACGATCTTGACTCGACATCGATGATCGAAACCCGATGACCCGCATGGTCAAGCAGGATCGCCACCCGCGCGCCAACTCGACCGCAGCCCATTATCACTACCTTCACGGTGTCGGCCTCCTAAGCCGGAGACGCCTCTGGCGCCAGCCGGACAACGATTACGTCGCACGGCGCGTTCTTCAAAACATAGTTTATCGTGTCGCCCATGGTGACCTTCCCGTATTTGGTTCGGTTTGTTGCCGCCAGCACGATAACGTCGACCCGTCGTTCAATCGCTTCATCAACAATTGCAGCTCCGGCAGATCGCGCCTGCAGGAGATCAGTGGTGACCGTGCTTAGCTTGTGGCGGGGTTGGGTTTTGGAAAACTCTTCAGCCCGGTTGAGGTACAACTCGCCGCGGCTGATTTCGCCCGGCAATTCCGCGTCGAGCGGCATCGACTGCTGAACTTCGACAACGTAGATCAGGGTGACGGAAACCTGATGTTGATGAACAAGTTCGGTGACGACATCAAGGACCTGTTCATCGCCAGCCGTGCCATCGATTGGTACGAGAAACCGCTGATAGCGAGAAGACATTTTTGAATAACCGCCTGTGTAACGAGGTGAACATACTTACGAATCTAAGCAGTCGCGAAGTATGCTTCTCACCTGTTCGCGGCGCAACACCATTCTCATGCTCACATCCCGTGCGTTAGACGCACGATCAGAATCTCCGGCAGGTTGGCTTGCGCCATCTGTCGCTGTGTTGTGGCCACATCATATTCAGCTCGATGTGCGGTGATCGTCCCGCGATCCGTGTCGAGAATTGCGTAGGCAGCACGTGGATCGCGGTCACGAGGTTGCCCAACGCTTCCGGGGTTGATCATGTATCGGGCGGTCAGGAGGTCGATCGTTTCACCCGGCCGGAAAGGCAGAATCTCGGCATCGTCCGTGTCGGGTGTCATCACCGCATACATGGCGATGTGCGTGTGCCCGACAAAACACACGTCGGTCTGAAAGCACGTGAAGTTTTCGGTCGCGATTGCCGCGCTCGTCACATACTCCCAGATCGGTGAACGCGGGCTGCCGTGTGCCAAGGTGAAGTTCTCGTGGACCAGAAGCGATGGAAGATCGGCAATATATGCGCGGTGATCCATTCCCAGTTGGAGCGTCGTCCACCGTGCCGCCACCTGAGCAACCGGATTGAACTCGCTGATATCAACTTCACCGATGCAGGAGAGATCGTGATTCCCAACCAACACAGGATTGGCGAAGAGATCGACCATGCGATCGATGCACTCCCGAGGTTTGGGTCCGTACCCGATCGTATCACCAAGGTTCCAGATAGCATCAAACTCGCCACAGCTCGCGAGGACAGCTTCCAGAGCGACGAGATTCGCGTGAATATCCGAAAGGAGAAGAATTTTCAAAGGATTGCGGCCTCCGCTCTGGTTGTATGTATAAGAAGTGCGGCAATATCAGCCGGTGTTACTCCGGCGAGCCTGCTCGCTTCGCCGACCGTCCTCGGCCGGTGCGCGGTGAGCTTCACGGTTGCTTCAGTCCGAAGACCACTAATTCGACTGTAGTCAATGGTGTCAGGTAGAGCTCGGTGTTCCAGCGATGCGCGCCGGTGTACCTCGCGCTGTTCGCGAACAACGAATGCCCCGTACTTCACCTCTTCCTGGATCAGGTCTTTTGTTCTTGAGGAGAGTGTGTCGAGCCAGGAGTCAAAGTGTTCCATTACGATGGTCGCGACACTCCCGATTTCGACTTCCGGTCGCGAAAGCAATTCGTAAAGCGACATTGAGCGAGTGATCGGTTCGACTCCCGCCTCTTCGAGCGATTGAGTGAATGCCGGGGAGGGTGTGACTGTCTGGGAGCGAAGTCGCTCGATCGACGTATCAACCAGATGTTGTTCATCGCGTACTTCAGCGGCTCGATTCGCGGATATCAATCCCAGGTCAAACGCTGTTTGCGAAAGCCGGTTGTCGGCCATGGACGGTCGCAGGGAGAGTCTGAATTCCGCCCTCGAAGTCAACATACGGTAGGGCTCGTCGAATGGTTTGGTGACCAGGTCATCAATCATCACACCGATATAAGCCTGATCTCGCCGCAGAACAAGTGGCTCTCGCCCCATGATGCTATTGGCAGCATTGATGCCAGCTAGAATGCCCTGACCGCCTGCTTCCTCGTAGCCAGATGTGCCGTTGATTTGTCCTGCGAAAAAAAGACCGCCAATTCGACGAGTTTCCAGTGTTTGGGTCAACTCAGATGGATCTACGGCATCGTACTCAACCGCATAACCGTATCGGGTAACGCGGACGTTTCTGAGCGCCGGTATCAACCGTAGTGCCTCATCCTGCACATCCTGTGGAAGGCTGGTACTCATCCCCTGAACATAGAGTTCGGTGGTTCGCCAACCCTCAGGTTCGAGAAAGATTGGATGAGAAGGCTTATCGGCGAAGCGGGCGACCTTGTCCTCAATTGAGGGGCAGTACCGGGGCCCAATTCCTTCGATGGAACCGTTGAACATCGGAGCACGGTGCAAATTAGCCCGGATCAGATCGTGTGCCTGTTCATTCGTCGAGATACGAAAGCAGGAGAGTTGAGGACGCCAACCGGATCTCGCAAAAGGCTTGTAATTGTCGATGGGTGGCAGACCGAGCGGCTCGATCCGCCCGGCAAGCCCGTCCCTGCTCATCCAGATTGGCTCTGAGCTACCTTCCTGCACCTCGCTCGCTGAAAAGTCGACCGTTCTTGCGTCGACCCGCGGCGGAGTGCCGGTTTTGAGCCGACGAAGTTTGAACCCGCTCCCGGCAATCGAACCCGCCAATTCGTGATCTGCGCGATCACCGGCACGCCCACCGCTCACCCTGCCCTCGCCCGAGATCATCGCTCCCCGCAGAAACGTTCCCGCAGTGACGATGACAGCTTGAGCGAACACGTCTCCGAGTGCGCGTGACCGGATGCCGACGACCCGCCGACGGCCATCGGGGTCATCGGTCGTCCTGAGCGCCGTGACTTCATCCTGGCACATCTGGATATTTGGTTGCTGCTCCAGCGCTTCCTTCATCGCGAGGGCATAGAGCATCTTGTCGGCCTGGATCCGGATTGCGCGAACCGCGGGACCTTTACTCGTGTTTAGGCACCGAACTTGCAATGCTGCTCGGTCGGCGGCTCTTGCCATTTCGCCACCGAGCGCATCGATCTCTGCCACGATGTGGCTCTTGCCTGGTCCGCCAATCGACGGATTACAGGGCATGAATCCGACTCGATCGAGGTTAGGAGTCACGACGAGCGTGGTGCAGCCGGCGCGGGCAGCGGCCAGCGCAGCTTCGCAGCCGGCATGGCCGGCTCCGACGACGATTACATCAAACTGACGGGTTTGCGGTACATTCGACATTCGTTCGTTCACCGGCGCATAAGTACCGAGCGATAACCGGGGAGATTGTAGCCTGAGCGGCGAGTCGACTCCGACATCTGGAGATGTACCAAGGGTCACAAGTCGGCAGGGCCGCCTGACCTTTGTGGGAGGAGTGATTATCGTGACCAGAGTGGTAACCGTCCACTCGGTGATATAAGGTCAACGTTGAACGAGCACCCGCACGTGAAACGGATGCTCACAAACGAAGTTGTTCCTGGGCTACCGGGCGATTTGCCGGGATATAGCGCCACATGAACAGCTCGCGAGAGGACATAGGCATCATGGCAAAGTTTCGAAGTAGCGCACCAAACGATGTGCGAGAGCAGGTTGGCACACTCGCGCAGACGATTATTGAGCAAGCGGCGCACCGTGCTGTCTTTGGTACAGACAAAGCAAAAGGAGCGGCCACCGCGGCTAAAGACAAGATGTCAAATAGGCATCGTGTCACCGAAGACATAGCTCCCAGTATTCGCGACGTTGCCTTGCAGGCGGCTTCCGCGGCAATCGAGCTGTGGCAGGCAACCCGTGAACGCGCAGAAGTGCTTGTCGACGGCGCTGAATCAGCAATTGGCGAACCTGCAGCGGGAGTCGTTGACTTTGTCGATCGCCGGGCAAGAAGCGCCGCCAGTCAGGTGGCCGATCGTGCAGAGGATGTCTCTGGCAGAGCACGTCATGCCGCCGCTCATGTTGCGGAACGAGCTGAGGAGGCATCCGACCGCGCCCGACACGCCGTATCAAACGCTGCTGAGCGAGCGGAGGAAGTAACGGATCGCGCGCGCAATGCTGCCTCGAACGTGGCAGGTTCGGCCGGTGAGGCGAGCGAACGAGCTAGGAGTGCGGCCACGCACGCAGCCCACGTCGCAGACGATGTCAGCGTACGGGCGAAAGAAGCGACACGGAGCGCCGCGGAGACAACCGTCGCAACCAGTAAAGACACCGGCGCGGCGCTTCTCTGGACCGCTGCAGCTGCAGGGATCGTCTTCTATGCCTTGCTTGACAAGGGTCGACGTGAACAGGTCTTGAAAGTCGTCGACGAGGTCATTGCCCAGGCTCGCGAGATCGTCCGCGATTTCCAGGGCGATGACGAAGAGTTTGTCTGAAGCGCGCGCACAATCCGAAAATGCAGCGAGCGGGGTCGAACTTCAACCCCGCTCGTTCTTTCAGCAATTGGGTGTGAGAATTAGACCGTAGTGACACGCGAACTGGTCGCGCCGTGACAAAACTTGTATTTCTTACCGCTGCCGCAGTAGCACTTGTCGTTCGGTCCTATCTTCTTCTTTCGTATCGGACTGGCGGCCTCATCTGACCGATTAGTTGTGACTTCTTCGGTCAGTCTGGTCTTGATCGGTTGCTCGGCAATAACGGGCTGCACCCGGAAAATCGTGTGCACGACGTCGTGCTGGATGTTGTCCAGAAGTTTCTGAAACATCTTGTAACCTTCGGTTTTGTACACAACAAGTGGATCGCGCTGACCGTAAGCCTGAAGCCCGACTCCCTCGCGCAGATCGTCCATCCACGTAAGGTGCTCGACCCAGAGACGATCGATCACGGCAAGCATGATGTGCCGCTCAACGGTTCGCATCGTGTCGGGACCGAAGCGAGCTTCAACTTCGGCGAACGAGGCGTGTGCGTCCGCATGAAGGAGTTCGACCACTCCGTCACGGTCAAAACCTTCGACATCTTCGAGTGTCACATTGCCGTTCGGTATGATCGCCTTGTACGCGGAGTGAATTCCGTTGAAGTCGATCTCTTGATTCTTCTCACCAAGGTGTCGATCCACGATCGCGTCGATCTCCCCGTGGATCATTCCGGCCATCTTTTCACTCATGTCTTCGCCGGAGACGATCTCCTTGCGGTCGGCGTAAATAACCTCTCGGTGGCGGTTCATGACGTCGTCATACTGAACGACATGGCGTCTGATATCGAAGTTGTGACCTTCGACCTTGGTCTGGGCACTTTCGATCGACTTGGAGATGACCCGATGCTCGATCGGCGTGTCATCTTCCATGCCGAGCCGTTCCATCAGTCCAACAATGCGCTCGGAACCGAATCGGCGCATGAGTTCGTCTTCAAGCGAGACATAGAATCTGCTCGATCCTGGATCGCCCTGCCGACCGGCGCGACCTCGAAGCTGATTATCAATTCGGCGCGCCTCATGCCTCTCCGTGCCGATGATGTGCAGGCCACCCTTATCTGCGACTCCGGTTCCGAGCACGATGTCGGTGCCGCGGCCAGCCATATTTGTGGCGATCGTGACAACACTTGGTTGACCTGCTCGGGCAATAATTGATGCCTCACGCTCGTGTTGCTTCGCGTTGAGCACCTCGTGATCGACACCTGAGCGCTGAAGCGTATCGCTAAGCCGCTCCGATGTATCGATCGAGGTCGTTCCGACTAGCACGGGTCGGCCGTTCTTCTGCATATCTTTGATTTCGGAGATGACCGCTTTGAATTTGCCATCTTCATTTTTGAAGATGAGATCAGCGAGGTCTTCGCGAACCATGCCCCGGTTGGTCGGAATTGTGACGACATCCAGATTGTAGATGCGCAGAAACTCTTCAGCTTCCGTCTTCGCGGTACCGGTCATGCCCGAGAGTTTGTCGTACATGCGGAAGTAATTCTGGAATGTAATCGTCGCCATGGTTACGTTTTGGCGTCGAACCCGGGCGCCTTCCTTCGCTTCGATCGCCTGGTGGAGTCCTTCGCTGTAGCGGCGGCCAACCATCATTCGGCCGGTGAACTCGTCGATGATGATCACTTCGCCGTCGCGAACGATGTAGTCCTTGTCACGCTGAAAAACGGTCTCGGCCTTCAGGGCCTGCTCCAGATAATGAGTCAATTCGATGTATCGTTCATCGAAGATACTCTCGCCGTCAGGGATCCCGGCGAGCTCCTCAACCTTATCGATACCTTCGTCAGTCAGAGTCGAGTTCTTGTGCTTGATATCGACTTCGAAGTGCCGACCAGAACGAAGTTGCTTGACGATCTGGGCGAACTGGAAGTATCGATCGGTGGAGCGTTCAGCCTGACCGGAAATGATGAGGGGAGTTCGCGCTTCGTCGATCAGAATGTTGTCGACTTCGTCGACCACCGCGAAAACCAGGTCACGCTGCACACAATTGTCGATCGAGACCACCATGTTGTCGCGCAAGTAGTCGAAACCGAACTCATTGTTGGTGCCATGGGTGATGTCCGCCGCGTATGCCTCTTTCCGGGTGACCGGTCGAAGATTGGCCAGACGCGGATCTTCCGATTCCCAGAGGGGGTCATACATGAAGGCCGATTCATGCTGAATACATGCCACCGAAAACCCCAGAGCATCGTAAACCTTACCCATCCACTGTGTGTCACGTTTAGCCAGGTAGTCGTTGACCGTGACCACGTGGACCCCACGTCGTGTAAGCGCATTGAGTGCGACAGGCAGCGTCGCAGTCAGAGTCTTGCCTTCTCCGGTCCGCATCTCAGCAATCTTGCCTTCATGCAAAATCATTCCACCCATGACTTGAACGTCGTAGTGGCGTTGTCCGATAGCGCGGAATGCAGCTTCACGGGTTGCCGCAAATGCTTCCGGCAACAAGTCGTCGAGATCTTCTCCTGCTTCGTGGCGGGTGGTAAGCTCGCCGCTGAGCGCTTTTAGCTCCTCATCTGAGAGTACCTTCATTGTTGGTTCGAGATCGTTAACATCATTGACGGTGGGAAGAAGTCGTTTGACTGCCTTCTCATTGTCGTCACCGAATACTTTGGTCAAGAATCTGCGCATTGATGGAACCTCATAATGGAGCGAATTGGCGCGCCCCGCCCGACAGCATGTCATGGCGCTAAACACCGCACAGTATACCTGTTGAACGTACGGATTCCGGCACAAACCGGTTCTTGAGTACCTTTGGAACACGCAACAATCGTCGGACGGTACAAGATGAGTGGACGTGGACTCGAGAGAGAACAGCTTGAATCACTCGTGTGGGAGACTATCTCCCGTATTCCACCGGGCAAGGTAACGACCTACGGAGCAATCGCCCATAGCGTTGGAATGCCCAGGGGCGCACGGATGATCGGCTGGCTCCTTCACTCGGTTCCCGAAGAACTCGATCTCCCGTGCCATCGCGTTGTGAATAGCCAGGGTTTCCTCTCGGGTGGCTGGAATTTCGGCCACCCGGAGATCATGCGCGCTCTATTACTCGAAGAAGATGTGCCATTTGCCGGAGAGTTCCGGGTGGCGATCCGCGAGTGCCTTTGGCTGCCGGAGGATGGAGCGGGATTACCCGCCGCCAACGAAATGCACGATTTCGACCTTATCCCCGGCAGTTAGCACAGTCTCCTCGAACTCTTTTTTGGGAAGAATTGTACCGTTGAGCTCCACTACGACCATGCGCTCGTGGAAGTTTCGACTCGCCAGGTAACCGGTGACGGTCGTCCCACGCGGAATTGTGACCGGCTTGCCATTGAGCGTAATTGACATGAGCTCCTGTTTCTGCTCGGACATTGCTTTCTCCAACGCTTTTTCAAATGAAGCTGCGGCGTTTTCTGGTTCGAAACTTTCGTTGATGGCTGAGAGCACTGCGACTCCCTTGGCTCCGGTGGAAAGGACCGACGCGACTCGCTCGGGAGTCATGCCGCCTATCGCCAATACTGGGATTGGAAGGCCCTGAGCAATTATTCGAAGACGGTCCAGACCGAGTGGGGGACGCCCGGCTTTCCCCCCTGTTTCAAACACATGTCCCACGATCGCGAAGTTAAATGCTGTCACGTCACTCACTGTTGATTCCGCGTGGAACGCCCGGCTACAAAGAGTGAGTTCGCTCGGACGTATTCGGATCGCTTCGATCTTGGACTCCGGTACATGCAATCCGATTCCCAATGATGTCGAGACCGACGGTGATCCATTGACCATCAGACGTGACGGATCACCGATCGCGTCGAGCACTGATGAGCAAAGCGAAAGCAATTCCGACGTCGACAGGTCGTTCTCCCGAACCTGCACAACGTCGACTCCGCCTTGAATCGCCCGTGCCGCAAGCTCTGGCAACGGCAACCTGGCTCGATGCCGATCCGTTACGAGCAGGAGTCGAGGTGTTGTAGGTGCTTTACTCATTTCGAGCTGAGGGCATTCCGAACAACGGCTGCCAATCGCGATGCCGCAATCCGTGGGTCGTCAGATCGCAAAATAGAACTTACGACTGCAACTCCCACTGCGTCCGATTCGATCACCGCGGTCGCGTTGTCGGCGCTGATCCCTCCGATGCCGATGAGCGGAATCCCGACCAGATGCGCACGTCGGCGAATTACGTCGAGACCAATCGCCGCCCCGGCATCGTTCTTCGATTTCGTCCCATATACCGGACCGACTCCGAGATAATCCGCCCCGCGATCAGAACCTTCGGTCGTCTGGTCATCTGTTTCAGGAGAGTAGCCTATGATAAAATCTTCCCCGCCGATTTGCCGGGCAGCCTCCAGTGGTAAATCGTCCACACCGAGATGTACACCATCGGCAGCCGACGCCAGCGCGATGTCAATTCTGTCGTTAACGATGAAGAGTGCAGACGCTTCTGTACACAGTTCCCGCAATTTGCGAGCGAGCCAAAGGGCTTCGCGATCACTGAGCGTCTTTGCCCGCAGCTGGACCGCCGTGACTCCTCCAGCAAGCGCATCTGCGACGTCGTCGAGGAGTGAACTATTGGTTTGATCTGGATCGGCGACGAGGTAGAGCGCCAATCTTCCGGCTAGCCCGGCGTCCCTGCTCAACTTCGACTCCCGACTACACCTGTGAGCGGACTGCTGTCAGATGCAAACGCCTTCACCGGAATACGACCGGCCAGGAATGCCTTCCGGCCACCCTCAACACCCAACGCAATAGCTTCGCCCATGAGAGCGGGATTCTCCGCCAGCGCAATTGCCGTGTTCACCAGGACGGCATCCGCCCCGATTTCCATTGCGGAGGCGGCGTCAGAGGGAACGCCGATTCCGGCATCAACCACGACAGGTATATTCGACTGCTCGATGATGATCTTGATCGCCTCAATGTTGACGATGCCCTGACCTGACCCTATTGGAGAACCCAGCGGCATGACTGTCGCAGTCCCGAGTTCTTCCAACCTGCGAGCCAGAACCGGATCGGCTCCGATATACGGCAGCACGACAAAACCTTCTTCGACCAGAACACGTGCGGCTTCGAGTGTTCCGATCGGATCCGGCAGTAAATACTTTGGATCAGGGATCACTTCCAGTTTCACCCAGTTCGAAAGCTCCATCGCCCTCGCCATGCGAGCGATCCGTATCGCTTCGTCTGCGGTCTGGCAACCGGCGGTGTTTGGCAGAATCGTGTACTTCTTCCAGTCGACATCTTCCAGAACTGATCGACTCTTTGGATCGTCAAAATCGATTCGGCGAAGCGCAACGGTGATGATCTCGGTGCCGGACGCATCGAACGCCGCATTCATTTCAATGCTGTTTCGGTATTTTCCAGTCCCGACCATCAATCGGCTGGTGAAGGTCTTTCCAGCGATCACGAATGGATTGCTACTGTGCAACGACATCTATCAGCTCCTTCGAATTGCGAACGTCTCTGGCTCGTTGATTAGAACGTTGTGGAAATGGTTGACAGGCGAATGTCCGTCCCCAATGCGGTAGCTGGCTTTGAGCGCACCCGTTAGGTACTCCTTGGCGGACCCGATCGCGTCGAGCGGTGAGAAACCTCGCGCAAGGTACGCAGCTATTGCTGCAGAGAACGTGCATCCGGTGCCGTGCGTGTTCTCGGTGTCGACTCGTTCAGTCGAAAATTCGACGAATGCAATGCCATCGAAAACGACATCCACTGGTTCGCCACCGCGGTGACCACCTTTGATCACCACGTAGCGCGGCCCAAGCGCGGAGATCGCCCTGGCCGCTTCACGAGCATCTTCATCCGACCGTATCTCTCGTTTGCTCAACACTTCAGCTTCCGGAATGTTCGGCGTCACGATGAGACAGAGGGGAAGCAACTTTGTGGCCAGCGCACGTATTGCGGTCGCTTGAAGCAAAGCGTCGCCACTTTTGGCGACCATGACGGGATCGACTACAAGGTTAGGTATGCCCCAGGCCTCAAGCCGTTCTGAAATGGTTTCAATGATGGTTGCACTCGAGAGCATTCCGGTTTTGATCGCATCAGTCCCGATATCTTCCATCACTCCGTCGAGTTGAAGGGCGATCACCTCTTCGGGAACTTCTGCGATCGCGAGTACCGCGCGAGTGTTCTGGGCTGTAATCGCGGTCAAAACCGAGGTGCCATAGACTCCGAGTGCTGCGAACGTTTTGAGGTCGGCCTGTATTCCGGCACCGGCACCTGAGTCGGAACCTGCGATTGTCATTGCCTTGGAAATTGGTTTGCCGAGATCGGGTTGAAGTGACACCTGGGATCCTTCCGAGAAACGTAAGCACGCCACGAGTGATAGTGGCGGCGCGCCAAAAAGCACGTCTCTGTTCCCAGGGTGTTGCCGTCCCTTCGCCGGTATGATCCGGATCAGGTTCGGAGGGTTGGAGACCTCATTGGGCCATCCTCTCAGCGCACCGCGCACCCCTGGCAACCGCGACAAAAGCCTACCACGATCACCAATCTCGCGAAAGTGCCTAAATCCGCCAGTGCTATACTGGATCGATTGATTTCGCCCTCGGCAAGTAGTCATAAAGGAGCGGCGCTATGAATGTCCTCGAAGGACTCCAAACGGTTCGACGCCGCCTCGAAGAGAATGGCGCGGGCGCACCAACACTCACCCTGGTCGATCAAATTATCCAGCGAGCTTCTCTGCCAGCAGCTAAATCCGCCGAATCGCAATCACTCCTCCAGCTAGTTCGTATGCTGATGCGGCATCCGACTTCCGCGTCCAACGTCCGAATTTATAACGATCTGGTACGTATCGAGGATGAAATCGATACTGCGGCCGCGGTACATCGCGAACGGCAGGCGCTTGAAGACGCGAAGCCCGTGCCAAAGACCAAGAAGTACTACAAGGATCTCAAGGACAAGGAAAAGAAACCCAGTTGACGTGGTGAGATCGAGTTCCGGGGCGAATCGCTCTTGCTCGAAAGCGGCGGATGGCGCCGGATGTCCAGGTGAAGGAGAAGACGATCATGGTTTCAGTCTCACTCAATCCCAAGGAACTTATTCCCCGAGTGGTCGGGCGGTATTCACCGGTCGTCGTTGACCGAGGTGAAGGCGTTTACATTTGGGATTTGTCCGGCAAGCGATACATGGACTTCACTTCCGGGATCGCGGTGGTCAATACCGGGCATAGCCATCCCCGCGTGGTCCAGGCCATCCAGGATCAGGCTGCCAAGATCATTCATGCGCAGCAAAACATTCTGGCGCATGAACCGATGATGAAAGCAGCAGTCGAATTGACGTCAACGCTTCCGTCAAAACTCAATCAGGTGTTTTGGGCCAACAGCGGTGCAGAGGCCATCGAAGGCGCGATAAAACTCGCGAAGGTCGTCACCGGTCGACCGGGGATCATCGCCTTCCGTGGCGCCTTCCATGGTCGCACTCATGCCGCGATGTCGGTGACATCTTCTCGATCGAAGGTTCGCGGCCACTACGAGCCGCTACTTTCGAGCATCTACTTCGCGCCCTATCCGTATCTCCTCCGAAGCCCGTACAAGGGTGCACCGGAAGATGCCGACCTCAAGTACTTCGAGGAACTCGAGTACCTCTTTGAAACAATGGTAATGCCGGACGACGTTGCGGCAATCCTCATGGAAACTGTGGCAGGCGAGGGTGGATACCTGTTCCCAACCAAGCGGTGGGTACAGAAGGTTCGCGCGTTGTGTGACAAACACGGCATCATGCTCATTATGGATGAAATCCAGACCGGCGTCGGTCGTACCGGAAAGATGTGGGGCTTCGAACATTTCGATATTGTTCCAGACATCATCAGTGTCGCCAAAGGTATAGCCTCCGGCATGCCGGTCAGCGCAGTTGTTTCGGACAAAGCGCTCATGGACAAGTGGGCGCCAGGTGCCCACGGAGGAACGTACGGTGGTAACGCCGTTGGAACTGCCGCTGCTTACGAAACCCTCCGGGTCATCAGGGAAGAGCGACTCGTCGAGAATTCTGCGGCGATGGGGCAGAAGTTGATGGATGGTCTGCGAGACATCCAGGCCGACTATCCTGTGATCGGCGAGGTCCGCGGACTCGGACTCATGATCGCGGTCGAGTTCGTTACACGAGATGGAGGACCGAACACGTCGGCGGTGGCCAACGTTATCCAGAGTTGCTTTGACGAGAGCATCCTGCTGATCAACTGCGGCACATTCGATCAGGCAATCCGCGTTATCCCACCTTTGGTGGTCAACGACGAACAGGTCGCCGAATTCCTGGGTGTCTTCCGACGGGCCGTCGCTGCCCTCTAGGTTTTCGTCGAAATGAACCACAAGTAAGCGAGGAGAGCCAATCGGCTCTCCTCGCTTACTTGTCGGGCGAATTCGAAGCTCTCTAAGCGTAAATCTCCTGATCACAGCAGAGATTGGCGCGATGACCCTCGGAGAGTCGCTGGTAGAGATGCAGTACCGACTGGGCGACTGATTCCCATGAGAATCGCTGGGCTTCCTGGTGCCCCTCGACGCCCATGAGCTCTCGTAGCGACGAATCTTCCAGCAGCCGGGACATAGCAGCAGCAAGCGCCGCGCTGTCGCCGTGGGGAACCAGCAGACCTGTCTGTTCGTCCAGGACAGTGAAAGTCAATCCACCCACATTCGATGCAATCACCGGACGACCGCAGGCCATCGCCTCGACCGCCACCAGTCCAAACGACTCATAGCGTGAGGGAACGACGACGATGTCAGCCGCACTGTAAAAGAGCGGTAGTTGATCCTGCGGTTGGGACCCGACAAATCGACAGTGATCCGCGATCCCCGCTCGTTGGGCGCCTAAGGCCACCTCGGCGAGCGGACCCACCGGGCGCCCGTCGACATCGAGATCGCCACCGACAAGCACTAATGTGGTATTCGTGCTTGCGGCCTCATCCAGCAAGGACATGGAGTCGATCAGCGTATCAATCCCCTTTATCGGATCGATACGCCCGATGAAGAGCACAATTCGTTCTTCCTGTGGCAATCCAAGCTCGGACCGCGAGTACTGCCGTTCAATTGGCCGGAAAAGTTCGACGTCTACTCCCGGCGGAATTGTGCAAACCTTGTTTGATTGTGTGTGTTGGCGCCAGACAAGATCAGCACGTTCGTCCGGATTGGCAGCGATCACACTGTCGGCCAGTTCGACCAATCTCCGCTCGATCTGTGCGCGAAGCGTGGTCTCCTGCTGGGAGGTAGGAGAGACCGCGTTTTTCATATGCGCTGTGGTGTGGAACATCTGAATGAATGGGGTTTCCCAATAGCGCTTCAATAGGTGGGCCACCCAGCCGGAAAGCCAGTAATGGGCGTGAACAACATCATATCGGACTCCGTTTCGCACGGAGTAGAGCGCCACTTGTTCTGCAAATTCGGACAGGTGTTGAAAAATCTCGTTCTTATCAATTTGTGCCGCAGGACCGGCGGTGATGTTTATCAAATGGACGTTGTCACATATCTGGAGCACTTCGGGCGCATCGGGATCGGTTCGGCGAACGAAGACATCTACTGGAAGTCCGAGTTTTGAGGTGTGGCAGGAGAGCTCACGAACGTAGACATTCATACCACCCGCATCTTTGCCACCAAGGGTTGCGAGCGGTGAGGTATGCACTGAAATCGCCGCGACACGGCGAAGTCCATCTGTCTCGAATCCGAACACAGATGGACCATCATAAGAAGCCAGTTTCAAGGCGCTGCGGTCCTTTCATAACACGGGGTCATCCAACGTCGAAACGCCGGAGCGGGTATGAATTGAGGGCGACATCACCTTCGCATTCATAGTCGCTTCACGAATGATAGCAAGGAGCGCACGGACTGTCCCGTACGCTCCTTGAAGCATCCTCTTCCGCGCTACAGCGCTTCTGGAATCAGAAGACCGAAGCTGCCATCGCGGCGGCGATAAACAAGCGTGATCGCCCGCACATCGACATTCTGGAAGAGGAAAAAGTCGTGTCCAAGCAGTTCCATCTGTTCGATCGCCTCTTCCGCATCCATTGGCTTGACTGGAAAGCGTTTGGTACGGACAAGCTGAACTTCATCATCAGTTTCGTCGGGCGTGACTTCTAGGACAGTCTGCTGTGTGGCGCGGCGACCATGGCGATCGGATTTCCGTTCGTGATGTTTTCGAACCTGGCGTTCGAGTTTGTCCATGGCGGAATCGACGGCGCGAATTGGATCGGCGTCGCGCTCTTCAGCGCGAAGGGTGGTTCTGCCGGTGTGGAGAGTTACCTGGGCGATCGTTACCTCGCCTCCGTTTCGCTGGGATTGTCGACGAAGTTCGAGTTTCGCCTCGACGACGCGGTCAACTAACCGATCGAGGCGCAAGGCATGACGGTCGGCCGTGGCTTGTAGTAGTTCTGTAACGTTGACGTCGTTAGTTCGTATTTGAAGTTCCATGGTCGCCTCCGGCTTGATTCCGAGGGGAGGATGGCGATTCGATGTGCTGGCACCGCGAGGGGCGTTGTGTTTACTTCAACGCGCTTATGGTGCCCGCGGAGGGACTCGAACCCCCGACGCCCACCTTAGGACGGTGGCGCTCTATCCTCTGAGCTACGCAGGCGCGAGTGAGCCGCGCTCGAGATGATCGTAGCATTCGGGAGCCTCCAACGGCTAGCGTGATGCAAAACCGTTTCCTGCGTGATCGCCTGGACGCCAATACTGAACCGGTCACTGCCCGCGACCGAATGCACATTCCAACTGAAACGCAGAGATACAATTCCTGAAGTCTCAATTCTTTCGGTTGAGCGATGGGAGACCCTTGTTTGGGCGTCGAAAATTTTCGAATCCGCAGGTTTTGTCGTCGTTGTAGGCAACAACAGCAACACAATTTAGATTTGATGCAGGTGCATTCCCGACAGCAACTGTACGTCTAAATTGTACGTTCATACCGGAATTAGTGAATCGAAAATCGCCAGTCTTGCGAGACCTTTAGTGATGTGGTAGTCTCTCGTCCGCTACGGGGAGTAGCGCAGCCCGGTTAGCGCGCAGCGTTCGGGACGCTGAGGCCGGAGGTTCGAATCCTCTCTCCCCGACCGAATTTGAGGGGGAGCGGCATCGCCGCTCCCCCTCATTCGTTCAGGCATGGAGTGAAACGGTGACGGACAACCCTTTCCGCGAACTCCCATCTGTCACCGATCTTTCCAGGGCCCTTTGGGAAATTTCCTCCGAAGTCTCACCTCGAACCCTCACGACATTTGCGCAGCAACACCTTGCCGACGTACGGCGCGATGTCGAGCGAGGGGCCATTTTGAGCCGGGAAGAGATCGTTCAACGGGCGACAATGGCGCTTCGTGACATGAGTCGCCCGAGACTCGAACCAATCATCAATGCGACCGGTGTCATCATTCATACCAATCTCGGGAGAGCGCCTGTCAGTCATGCCGCCGCTGTCGCAATGAGCGCTGCCGCGTCAGGATTCGTCTCGCTGGAACTCGAACCGGACACCAACAGGCGCGGCGGACGGATGCGAGAAATTTCTACCCTCATGCGCCTCCTGACTGGTGCTGAGTCGACGCTGGTAGTGAACAACAATGCGGCGGCGGTCCTGCTGATGCTGACTGCATTGGCTTCCGGTAAATCGGTCGTCGTTTCACGTGGGGAGGCCGTTGAAATTGGCGGCGGGTTTCGTATCCCTGACGTGATGACCCAGAGTGGCTCGAGTCTGGTCGAAGTCGGTACGACAAACAGGACGTATGCCCGTGACTATGAGGCTGCGATTACCGAAGAGACTGCGGGGCTGCTGAAGGTGCATGCCAGCAATTTCACTATCGAAGGATTCACCGCGTCCGCTTCGATTGAGGAACTCGCCGAAGTCTGCCGTCGAAGGGGGGTCCCGCTCCTCGAAGATTTGGGAAGCGGCGCTTTAGTCGACACGTCTCGATTTGGACTCATGAAAGAACCCACAATTGGCGAGCGGATCGCGTCAGGTGCCGATTTGATCACTGCTAGCGGTGACAAATTGCTTGGAGGACCGCAAGCAGGCCTCATCGCTGGAAGGGCTGATCTTGTCGAACGCATTTCCAAACATCCGCTGGCGCGGGCGGTGCGAGCGGACAAAACCTGCCTGGCCGGACTCGCCGCTACGCTTCGCCACTACGCCGCCGGTAATGAGCTCGAACAAATCCCGGTTTTGAGAATGATCTCGACACCCATCTCCGATCTCACTGATCGGGCGGGCAACCTTCGTTCTACCTTGCACGGTAGTTCTGATATTGAGATAACTCCGGCTCAATCCACTATCGGAGGCGGGTCGCTCCCTGGGCAGACGTTGGCTTCGGTCGCAATCTCGTTGAGTTCCACCGCGGAGAGCGTCGATATGCTTGCACGGCGACTACGTATGGGAAATCCGAGGATTTTCGGCAGAATCGAGCACGAACGCTTAATACTCGATCTTCGAACCGTGCTGCCGGAAGACGATGTTCTGCTGGCACAGGCACTCTCAGAAGCAATTAACGCCTGACAGTGTCACTCGTCCGTGAATCGCGAAAGTAGGGGCTCGGTTTCGGATAGAGCTCGCGTTCCTGGCTGGCCAATGAGGCAAGCTGGGCCATTAAGCCGAGTTCCGCCTCACGATCGTTTCCGAGTTGCGCTTCCCTGATGTCCGCAGTGACTTCTCGTTGCAGGAACTTCAGACGATCGAGTTGCACACGGTAGAGCGCCCATTCGGCCTCTTTCCGCACTGCACCGGGCAAGAGGGCGGGTTTGCCCTCAAGTTGCGAAATCAGTTTCTCCGCGTGATCGGCAATTGCGTCTTCCATTCCGGCGATGATCTGTATCGGGTCCAGGTCAGGAATCGACTCGTCCTTGATGATCTTGAGAAGCTGCTGATTTCTGACTTCGATGACATCCACCGGTCGGACCTCCTGAACGATGTCCCAGCAAAGCGAACGGTGGAAGAGCAGGAGTGCGAGCAGGTGATCTTCGCTGGTGAGTCGAGCGACTGCCGTCGGGCGTGAGGCGGCCGGTGCGATCTCTGCCGCTCGATTCGGAGACGGAGGCAGGACAGATCGTCGAAGTTCGGACATGACGATGCGAGAGTCGAGCCGAAGTCGGCCCGCGAGAACATCGACATAGTGCGCTTGAACCACGCGGTCTGGAAGTTGACGTAGAAGCGGAACTACCCGAGCGACGACCGCCGATTTCGAGCGAGGGTCGTTGTCGCTGGCGTCGCGCGCAACGGTATCAATGTAGAACTCAATGAACGGTTGAGCGCCGGCGACGATTTCCGGCCATTTGTCTGCCGACTTTCGGATCAGTTCGTCCGGGTCTTTGCCTTCCGGCAACCGCACGATGGAGATGTCCGCATTGAGCTTTCGCTCGAATCGGATGATGCCCATGGCATCAGGTACCGGTACTTCGTCATGATCAAGAGCCTGCTGCATCGATTCAAGTCCACGAATTGTTGCCATTTGACCCGCGGCGTCGGCGTCGAGCGCAAGCACAATCTTCTTCGTGAGTCGTTTGAGCAATCCGATTTGCGACTCAGTAATCGCGGTGCCCATGGCGGCAACGACATTCCCATGCCCGTATTGATGGGCGGCGATGGCGTCCATATATCCCTCGACAATCACAACCTCATCGCGCTTGCGGATTTCATCGCGCGCGAGATCGAGCCCATAAAGCAATCCGCTCTTGTCGAAGATCGCTGACTGCGGCGAGTTCAGGTATTTTGGAACGGCGTCGCCAAGCCCGCGACCTCCAAAACCGACCACCTTGCCGTCGCGGTCACGAATGGGGAAGATGAAACGATTGCGGAAGCGATCGTAGTATCCGCCGGTTTCTCGCTCCTGCAGCAATCCGGCTTCGTGGACCATCGCGGGGTCTGTGCCGCGATTCACAAAATACCGGTGGAGGGAATCCCATGCGTCCGGCGCGAAGCCAAGCCGGAATCGTTGAATCATTTCGTCGTTGAGCCCGCGGTCGGTGGCGAGCTTACGCCCCTCTTCGCCCGCTAGGCTGTTAGTCAGGATATTGGAGTAAAAGGTCGCAGCGAGTTCGTTGATCTCGACCAGTCGCTGACGATGTGAATCGAGTTCAGGTGCGACGGTTGGAACCGACTCGAGTTTGACCCCAGCGCGCTGAGCCAATTCCTGCAGGGCATCCTTGAACTCCGCCTTTTCGACTCCCATGTAGAAGGAAAAAATGTCGCCACCGCGTCCGCATCCGAAGCAATGAAAATTCTGAGAATCCGGAAAGACGACGAAGGATGGTGACTTTTCCTGATGGAAGGGGCACAGCCCCTTATAGCTCCGGCCCGCCTTTTTGAGCGGGACGTAGAGTTGAACCAATTCGATGATATCCGTGCGGTCACGGACTTCCTGCACCGCATCGCGGGCCATAGTTGCTCCGTCCAGTCGTCCGCGTCGTGGTGAATCCTAGTTCGACCAGTATCTCGGAACAAAGAGTCGTTGGTAAAGATCGACCGCGAATCGATCGGTCATGCTTGCAACGTAGTCGGCTACTTGCCGTTCAGGTGGATCCGGTCTGTCCGGAGGGCGGTAGTCGTGAGGCAACCGCTCGATCTCCTCCATAAAGTAGGAGCAGAGCGCGCGAACGATGTGTTGTGCTTTCAAGGTATCCGGGCGCTCGTTGAGAGGCATATAGACCTCCCGGAAGAGAAAACCGCGAAGCACATTGGCTGCTTCGTGAACGTGGTCGGACATCGCGATTCGACCGCTGCCAGTTTCGCAATCCGATTGTTCGACGATGTCGCAAACCAGGGTGTTTATGCGTGCAGCGTGGGTGATTCCAAGTCTTTCGTTCACAATAGGCGGGATTTCATCGACGTGAACAAGTCCCGCCCGGATGGCATCATCCAGATCATGGTTGATGTACGCCACACCGTCCGAGATTTTGAGCACTTCCCCTTCGAGTGATGCGGGGCGGCCGGCGGCCTCTCCAGTGATTTCATGGTGGGGTTTCGAGTGTCGCAAGATGCCGTCCCGGACAATATCGGTCAGATTGAGTCCGTCACCATCTTTTTCAAGGGTGTCGACGATCCGTAAACTTTGTTCGTTGTGACGGAACCCTGGAAGCACCTCGGCCAACGCCGTCTCCCCTGCATGCCCGAACGGGGTGTGGCCGAGATCATGTCCGAGACCGATCGCTTCGATGAGGTCCTCGTTCAGCCGTAGCGCACGACCAATCGTACGGGCGACCTGCGTTACCTCCAGGGTATGACTGAGTCTCGTGCGGTAGTGATCGCCGGCAGGTGCAATGAAGACCTGGGTTTTGTGCATCAAACGCCGAAAACTTTTGGAGTGGAGTATCCGGTCCCGATCGCGCTGAAACTCGGTCCGAACCTCGGAAGGCTCTTCCGGTCGTTGACGCGGCGAACCTTCACTCTGGATTGCAAGCGGAGCGAGCATCGAGCGCTCGTTCGATTCGAGCCGTGCGCGGATTGATTCTGATCGAGACGAATTACCGGTCATTGGTGCCTTCGACCCGACGAAGGGCTTGAGTCCGATTCTACACCCAGCCGTCTATCGAACCTTCACTCGATCAGATCGAGTTGCGCCAGGCTCGCGAGCAGTCGTTTCCGACCATGGCGAGCAAAGTCGACCGCCAATTCCTGATCAGATCTTCGATCGATCGCTTCGCCGATGACCCCTTCACCGAACTTTGGATGAAATACGCGCTCTCCGACCGCGTAAGTCCGAGGTGGGGGTATCACAGGGGCAGCGCTCATCGAGCGGACGGTAGCTTGCGGCAACCCGCTGGCCGTTTGTTTCGCTCGTTCCATCAGCGAAGGTTGACGATGCTGGTTGATACCACCATTGCGAGTTCCAAGGCTCTTGATGTGCTGTTCCGGAAGAGAAGCCAGGAAACGTGACGGCGCGGACATCTGAGTTCGACCGTAGAGCATCCGCATACCGGTGTAGGTGATGTAGAGCAGCTTTTCCGCTCGTGTTATTCCGACATAGAAGAGCCGACGTTCCTCTTCGATCGGCTGCGGATCCTGGAACTCTGCCTCGATCGCACGGTTGATCGGCAG
>Ga0105048_10000869_pt1 | contig 48117 bp, 50 predicted proteins | sample MAT05_FD_78382 | JGI IMG/M metagenome (GOLD analysis project Ga0105048, IMG submission 78382) | Freshwater microbial communities from Lake Fryxell liftoff mats and glacier meltwater in Antarctica - MAT-05 | ecosystem: Environmental > Aquatic > Freshwater > Ice > Liftoff microbial mat | place...
GCCTCGCGCGCGCTCGGCGGAAATACCTATGAAATTCTCTTCAGACGGATTTTGCCAAATGCATTAACTCCGCTGATCGTGCAAGGCACACTTGGCATTGCATCGGCAATTTTAGATGCAGCCGCATTATCCTTTCTCGGTTTGGGCGCGCAACCCCCAACACCTGAATGGGGCGCCATGCTTGGCTCGGAACGCAATCAGGTTTTCACCGCGCCGCACCTTGTCTTTTACCCGGGTCTGGCGATCATGCTAACCGTATTGGCTTTCAATCTTTTAGGCGATGGCTTGCGCGATGCGCTCGACCCAAGACTCGCACACGCAAGTTAATGACACTACCTAGGAATCAAAAACGCGGTCAAAATTGACCGCGTTTTTTGTTTAATCCAATCCCATCTACTATCTGAACATGCCCCATACTGCCAAAGCGCCGAAAATCATCACCACCAGCGCGATGCCAATGATGATCTCGCGGTATTCGCGCCTGTCTTCTAATTTAAACCCAAGAAAAGGTGTGCCCGTCACTTCCCAGCGCGGACCTGCAAACCAGGCAAACATGGCCCCGCCCAACAGACCGCCCACATGTCCCCAATTATCAATGCCGGGCGTCAGCCCAATCAGTAAATTCACCACGATAATAAACCCGGCATTTGTAATGGCCTGCTTTGCCTGACTGCCGAATAATATACGGTTTTGGTAAAAGAAAACCACTTCCGCTGCGATCAACCCAAATACAGCAGTAGATGCGCCAACTGAATAACCATTTTCACCGGTCAACAAAAACGAAAAGACATTTCCAGAAAATGCGCCTAGGAAATATAACAGCGCGAACCTGCCATGCCCAAAGTGCTTCTCCAGCAATGTGCCAATAGACAATAGCGCGTACATATTGAAAAAAATGTGCTGCGGAGAGCCGTGCAAAAAGACAGGCGTAATAAAACGCCACAACTCCCCCATGCGGATCGCCTGATTAAAACGTGCGCCATATATCTCAAGCCAGTCCACTTGAGAAACAGCGTAACCAAAGACCGCCACACTTATTAATTGCAAAATATAAACAAGTACTGTGAAGCCGATAATGGCATAGGTCACTTTGGGAACAAGGGCTGGTAAAGCGACCTGAACTGCCTGGGACGCAGGAACAGGCTCAACGTCATGTCCTGAGCCGGTCGAAGGATTAAGGGGTGATGCGGGGGTCTCGTTCATAAAGTCACCTTGCGTTGATGTACCCGCAAATGTTCAGCTGTGATTACCGCGCGCACTTTATCCACGGTGTCATCCAAATGAAAATCTTCGTTAACGATCACATAATCAAACGCTTCAATACGCTGCAACTCCTTGCGCGCGGTGGCAATGCGCAGGGACAATGAATCTGCGGTTTCGGTTTTGCGTTCACGCAAGCGGCGCTCCAATTCATCTTCGCCTTCGCAGGTGATGAAGATCAACAAAGCTTCAGGCGCAAGTTTTCGCACACTCTCCGCGCCCTGCACATCAATGCGCATGACCACATCTTTTCCGCTCGCCAGCGCGTCACGCACTTCCCATTTTGGAATGCCCTTGTAATCGCCATACACAATCGCGTATTCGATCAGTTCATCCTCTTCGATCATGCGCGCAAATTCATCTTTTGAAACAAACCAATAATCCCTGCCATGCTCTTCGTTTTCACGTTTCTCACGCGTGGTAGCCGTGACCACAAAATGAAATGGCAGGCCGCGTTCTTTCATACGCTGCACCACTGAATCCTTCCCAACCCCCGATGGGCCAGAGATAACAATGAGCAGCGGATTGGGCTTGAGGAGATTGAATGTATTGGACATGGGTTTATTTTACCAAAGAGGCACGCGCATCTTCTCTCAACCTGTAAACTGATTCGCAGTAAAATAGATGTATGCCCACTTATGATTTTATCTGCAACAACTGCGATCAAAGATTCGACGTATTCCAAACTTTTGGCGAATACGGCAAAAAAGCCGTGCATTGCGCTCACTGCCAAAGCGACAACGTCCGCCGCCGCATGACCAAGGTACGCATCGCCAAATCAGACTCAAGCCGCATGGAATCTGCCGCCGATGATTTCTCCGGCATGGACGGTATCGAAGACAACCCCAAAGCCCTCGCCAAGATGATGCGCAAAATGGGCGGTGACATGGGCGAAGAACTCCCATCTGAATTCAACGATGTGGTAGACCGTCTCGAAGCGGGTCAAAGCCCGGCTGAAATCGAATCTGCGCTGCCTGATCTGGGTATTGGAGATGCAGGCGGGGATGAAACATAAAAGCAAGCTATAAACCAACGTGTCTCCTGGTTTTTCAACCAGGAGACACGTTACTATTTACAATCTACCTGCCCCTATTCATTCATCAACTCGCGCATCCATATCTGCAACAGACTGCATATTCGCGCGATCCATTAACCGCAGGGCGGGCAGCAACAGCAACCCCGAGGTGATAATCGCAGCCGTAACCGAATATACGCCCGCGATCACAGCCACCAAAGGTCCGCCGCCCACTTGTCCAATCGCATCCATCTGTGAAGACATGGAAAGCACAGTGGCCCGTGTACTTGAATCGAGTTTCTGGTTTACCCAGGCGTTATACAACGGGCCAACCACATTACGAAGAATGCTAATCAGCCAATACGCAAGGATGGTCACAGCGAAAATAGGCGAGAGTGCAAAGCCGATCAGCCCGGCAGAGATGCCAAAAGTGATGCCTAATGTAGCGCGCCCAATCGCCAGCGGGCTGGCTGTGTCGACTCGTTTCTCTACAAAATGTGTCGCGATAATGGAGAGCAGCATACTTCCGCCGCGCAACAATCCAAAGAAAGCCACATCGGTTTGACCAAAGATAACAGGCAGATCAAACGTATCAATAATATGCTTCACCCACAAACGGTCAAAGCCCTCGCTATATAAACCGTATAGCAAGCCAACGCCAAGAATCGTCATCAAACGCGGACGGGCGCGCACGGCTTTAATCCCTTCCTTGAAAGTATGCGCCATGTGCTGCCAGTTATTACGGTCTTCCCGGGGTGTAGGATGAAAGCCGGTTTCAGGCATAATAATCATCAGCACGAATCCGATCAAGATCACGCCAACACTGCCCACCAAAATAGGCAATCCTACAGATTGCGACCCGATCAAGATGGCCAACCCCATGCCAAGCAAAGAAGCATACAGGCCGACACGGTTGGCACGCAAAAGTAATTGATTGGCAGGCTCTTCACCAATTTCATCTGAGATCCATGCCTGAGTCGCGCCGCTGGTAAAGGTGTATCCCAAAGCCCAGAGAACCTGCGCAGCCAGGATCGGCAGAAAAGCGGGAAAGAGACCTTCCACAAGAAAACCAATTCCCATCAACAAATAACCAATAATGATCGAAGTCCGCCGCGAGTACACATCTGCGACAATGCCGGTTGGCACTTCAAACAAAAAAGTGGAAAGCTCCATGGTTGTCCCAACCAATATAAGCTGCACAGGCATCAGGCCCGCCACAGTCGCCTCATACAACGACATGGTTACGAACATCATTGAGAAAAATGCAGATGCCGTGAATTCAATAAATAAATAGACTTTGGCTGCGTCTACCTTTAAGTTTTGAAACATGTTATTTCCTTATCAGAATAAACATAAAAAAATTATGGGGCGGGAGTATTCTCCTTTTGGCCGTGATTAAAAATGGAAGAAAAGATAATTTTCATGCGGGTCTCCTGAATTCAAAATAAGTAAAAAAAATCAGGGCGTTCAAGAACGCCCTGATTCATCGCAAAGGTATCAAACAAATTTCATTTCAAGCTCAAAATCCGATTCAACTGTTTCAGCCCATCCTGCGGGTCACGGAACTCCACCCCCAGCATCCCAAGCAACTCACACGCCTCAATATTCACCAGCATATCATCGACGAAGACCGCTTCATCGGCCTTAACGTTGGCCTGCTCCAACGCAATATGATATATCTTCACATCAGGCTTGGTCACCCCCACCTCCGCTGAAATGATAACCGTATCAAATATATCAATCAACTTTTCTTTGGTAATGAACTCGCGCAGGCCGCTCCACGCGTTGGAGATCAACCCTATATGATATTTTCCGCGCCAGGAACGGATCGTCTCCACAAGGGCACGGTCAATCACATCACCGCCGAAAAAGCTATCGCGAAAAGCCTGCATCTCAGATGCAGGCTGCTTAAATCTTTTCGATATTTCTGTCCAGTGCATTTCTTCGGTGATCTCACCGATCGAAGCGCGGCGGGCCGAGTCACTGCCAAAAACTGCCTTGTCTATTTCATCGTAGTCCATGTTGAAACGTTCGGCCAGTCTTTGGCGCGGTGACTGATACTCGGTGCGCATGATGACACCGCCAAAGTCAAAAAATATTGCACGGATTGCCATATGCTGTACGCCTATTTTTTCTTGGGTTTAGGTTCAACAACCTTGGTGGTCTTGGCTGCTGGCTTCTTGGCCGCAAGAGGCTTCTTAACTGCCTTTTCAGCGGGCTTCTTCGCAACGGCTTTCTTCTCTACAGCCGCCTTCATGGCTTTTGAAATAGGTTCAGTTTTCAGGAAGGCAGCAGCGGGCACATCCTCTTTGGGCGGATGGGCAGCCAGTTGTTTGGCGGCATCCTGCCAGTTGGGGAAGAACAATTCCATCCGCTGGCGCGAAATGGAATTGGCGCGACGACAGCGCGGACAATGTGCATCGTAGTGATTTTGATGCTTTTCGTTCATCGAAATGATCGCGCCTAACATTTCGGCACGCGGAAGAGTGAACGGGGTCTGACAGTAGATACAACGCAGATTCATAAAAAGTATCCTTTCCTGGATAACGGGTATAACTTGATTCTACACTGATTTGCCCCGCCCCGACGAACCAACTTCATATTATTTCAAATTTCGGCCGGGGCGAAGTTCTTTTTCGTAGGTTACAAATTCGCTGGCTATATACATGCCTGCGCGTTGATATAAACGAGTCGCGCCCGTGGGATTAGAGGCATCCACGCCGAGGCCAATGGTGGTTGTGCCGCGTTTGTAAAATTCACCAAACGAATGTTGGAGCAACGCCAATCCAAGTCCCTTTTTGCGCCAGGGGCGGCGGACTCCTAGTCCGCCAATCCAGCCGATGCCCATTCGGAAGCGGTTCTGTGAGTAGCCTGCAATCTGGTCGCCATCCCAGGCAATCATCCACAAGGTTGGGTCAAATTCAGGTTTGCCAAATTTACGGTGTGCCCAATCCTCATAGGATGATGCGTGGCTGCCCCAATGATCGCGGAAGGCTTCATTGTCTGCCTGCCAGAGTGCAACCGCATGTTCATCTTTTACGAACGGACGTAATTCAATCCCATCAGACCAAACAGGTATAGGCGGTGCGGTTTCCAGCTTTATTTCCATGCGCCAGTGATACCGAATGGAAGAGTAGCCTGCGGTCTTATGTAAATTATGACCTTCCTCATCCTTGCTATCAATTGTGCTGCGAATAAAAACACGCAGTTCTGGATCAGACAGCTGCATGTCTTGATTGGCGCGTACTTCAACAGCACGAAGTAGAGATGTACCGATGCCAAGTCCCTTGAAATTGGGGTGGACATAGCCATCAGCGTGAAGTTGATAATGGTCTTTCTCGTTGCCAAATTCTTCAAAGCCGACCACGCGCCCATCTTTTGTTTCTACAAGGAAGGCATCCGCTTCGAGTTGGAAGCCGTCGTTCTGCCATTCGTGTTTTAGTTCTTCAGGCGTGACGGCCACGCTTATGTCGCCATCTGCTTCACAGACATCGTAGATGAGCTGTGCCACAGCGTTGAGATCTGCCCACTGAACAGCACGCAGGCTGAGGGTTGAGTCGAGATGCGGTTCTTTATCAGTCATGATTTTTCTCCATCCAATCATCGCGCAGAATGCCCATATAAATCACATCCCAGCGTTTTCCATCGCGCAATAATGCGCCGCGCGAACGACCTTCATGCTGAAAGCCTGTTTTCTCATAGGAGCGAACTGCGCGCGGGTTGTACTCAAAGACACTCAATGTAACGCGGCGCAAGTTAAGTTCAGTGAAGGCATAACGCAACATGATCTTCATTGCATCCGTGCCGTAACCTTTGCCCCAATCATTTCGGTCGCCAATCCCGATGCCGACAAATGCATCTCGCGAGCCCCAATTATTAATGATATTCAGGTTGATGTCACCAAGCAATTGGTTGTCTTCCAATTTGTGGATGCTGAAAAAATGATTTGCAGTGGCATCCTCCTTGACCATTTCCTCGAAAAAATCTGTGCCTGCCTTTGTAGAATGCAAAGCCGATGCGCCTGAATTAAACAGGCGTTGAAGTTCCGAGTCGCGAGACCAGGCTGTGTAGGCTTTGGCAAGCTCCGCTGGGTCAAAAGCAGAAAGCCGCACCAACCCGCCTTTGAAGATATCTTTCATTTTATGCTCCTTGCGCGGCAAGCCATTCTTCGCGCAAAATTCCCATCCATAAACTATCGAAACGGATGCCATCCCGCAGGCCTTCGCCGCGCATTCGGCCTTCGAGTTTAAATCCAACTTTTTGATAGGCTTTCAAAGCACGTTCATTGTAAGCATGAAGTCCCAACGAAACACGGCGCAGATTCAATTCAATGAAAGCGTATTGCACAGCCAAATTAACAGCATCTGAGCCGTAGCCTTTGCCCCAATAATCGCGCTCGCCAATTGAAATGCCGAGCCAGGTATCGGCGTGACTCCATGAGTTGAGCCACAGACCTACGCCGCCAATCAATGTGTCATCAGCCAGTGTCCGAATCGAAAATCGAAACGAGCGCGAACTATTTTTTTCCTGCTTCTCAATAAACTCTTTGATCTTTTTCTCAGACCATAATTGCGCCGGGTCACTATCCGCAAGGCGATGCTGTTCTGTGTCTCGATCCCATTTGGAATGGGCTTTTGCCATCACTTCCGGGGACTCAGTAGCCAGACGGACGAGGGATCCGCGATAGATGTCTTTCATCGCTTCACCCTACGCCCCAGCCTGCTCGCGCCATTCGGCATTCAGTAAGCCGAAAGAGACGAGATCCCAAATTTGACCGTCACGGTTCAACGCCTGCCGCCTGCGGATCTCTTCCATAAAACCAAACTTCTGAAAGAGGCGGAGCGCGCCATCGTTATAAGCAGGCACAACCGCAGTGACACGATACAGATTCAATTCACCAAAGGCATAGCGCAGCAACATACTCAAGGCCTGTGAGCCATACCCTTTGCGGCGATCTTCTTCCGCGCCAATACCCAGGCGGACAAATCCATTTCCATTCGTCCAGTCTATCCATTCGACCATTGCCTTGCCGATTAAACGGTCATCTTCTTTGGCGCGGATGGTGAAATAAAAGAGGTTTTTATCTTCTTCCATTTCCTTTTCGACCGCTTCGTACTGTTTCTTCACCATTGCCGATGACAACGGACGGGCGGGTTTTAAGTCCAGCAGGCGCATGAATTCAGCATCATGTGTCCATTTGGATTCGATTTCGGGATGTGTTTCATGGTCAATCGGGCCGAAACGAACATCCTTTGCTTCAAAAAGCTGGGTTTGAATATCTAACACGGTTTCCTCACTTTACCCGCTTTTGCGGGCACACAAAAAATAAAAAGCGGCCACAGGTTATTAAACCCATGGACGCTTAACAGTTAAATAAAAACGGCCACGGGTTCGCATGAGCGCCGTGGCCGCAAGACAACTAGAACAGTCTAACGACGAGCAGGCGCAGTGCGAGAATCAATATCAGCGGTGCTGATGAATGCTGGAGCGATGTGTAATTTGTTCATGATCATTGGCGTGCGCCTCCTTTTTTAGATTTGCTTTCTTCAAGCGAGCGTGAGTTTATCACGCAAGGGAAAGTATCGTCAAGGAATTTCGTAAAAATCAATATAGTACCAAAGGGTCAGACCTGCTTTCTACTCATTCAGCGACTTAATAGGTATAACCTACCAAAAGAGGAAAACAAAATGACTATTTGGAAGACCAAAACAAATGTCGACAAAAAGCAAACCATCCTGATTATTTCACAAGATACTGAAATGACTGCCATATGGGAAACGCTTTTTCAACAAAAGAACTATCACGTTGTCAGTGAAACATCCGCTTATAGCGCGATTCAAACTGCGCGATTGCTTTGCCCAGCGCTGATCGTACTCGAGTTTGATCTGCCTCACGCAGAATTGGTTATGCTTTGCAAGGAACTTCGCGGCACAACACAAGGGACGCTTCTGCTGCTTGCGCCCAAGGGCAATGAGCAGGAAATATTTGAGTATTACAAGGCGGGCGTGGATGAGCGGCTGACCACACCCATTAGTCCGATGGCTTTGTTCATCAAATCGATGGCGTGGCTGGTGCGTCAGGAGTGGGTTGTTCCACGCGCAAAAGTTTCACATACCTATGTTTAGATTCTCTGTTATATGATGGAGATGAGTAATAAAAGCGGCGGACAAATTTGTCCGCCGCTTTTATTACTAGGGATTGCCTGTTAAGATTCGGCCTGCCAGCAGGCTATCTAATGTCTCTTGTGCGAGGCGCAGTCTACCGGGGGTGAGCAGGTCTGGGTCCACATCCGCAAGCCCGAGCGGGGATTGAACGTTGATTCCGCCTTGTCCCGCAACCAAATTTGGCCAGGCTGTCTGTATCGCCTTGATGGTGTCTGGGCGAATTGTCGCCACCCAGCCGCCGGGCCGCGGCACTGGCATGGAGGTTCCAATCAACAATACGCCCTGCGTGCCAATATAAGAAAGGAGTTCATCATTTGCCAATGATGGATAAATATAGAGTGCATCAACATCCGCGTCATTAATTAACAGGTTGGCATAAGCGCCATAATTTTCTGTTTTTTCATCCGTGAGGACTTCGGTCTTTTGGGGATACCCAATTGGATCAATATAAAAAGTACGGCACAATCCGCAATAATATGTTTTCCCGTTGGCAAAGGCAATGTAGGCGCGCTGCGCATCCACATTATCTTTTGGAATCACCATGCCAATGTGATATTCCTCAACCAGCATGGTCAGAATGTATCCGGCAAGAAAAGCCGGCAGTTCAACCTGACTGTCGCCGGCCAGGACGCTCAAATTCCCCCCCGCCGTGAGATTGGGAATATTAACTGCTAAAAACTGCACGCCCGGAACTGTGGCTGCCAGAGAAACAATACCCGGGTCTGGCGGCAGGACAATGACCACTTTCAAAGTTGAGTCCGTGAGGTCTGCGGCGGTCAGGCTGTTGCGCACTTGGAATCGAAAATTGGATTGCTGCGCCAAATCATATACAGTTTTCTGATACAGATCAGATGTGGTCTGATCCATATCCACGGGCAAAACCAAAATTGCCAGCGGCGTGGATGGTGTGGGGATGATCGTGGCTGTAGGCATCGGCGTATGAGATGGCACCACTGTGGGCGGCGCGATCTCTGTTGATTTTCCGCCGCAGGCACTCAGAACAGCGATGATTAACACCGCGAAGAAGAAATGTTTAACGCGCAAGGGGATACTCCAGGAATTAAGAATGTCCGAATTATACTGCCTGATTTCATGAAAGTTTGATGAGGTATAAGATAACAGAATCGATCTAATTTCTCTTAAATCAAAAAGACGCTGTGAAAGCGCCTCTTTTTGATTAGGCTTCCTTAATGAACAGCGACTTTAATCTTCTTCGGGCGGGCCGATTCAGCGCTATTGATTTATCATTTTCACTATCTTAACCAGCAAACATAAGAAAAATATCAGCAAAAAATAGAAAAAAAAACGTCAGAAAAAATGAACTTTTCAATGAATTAAACGTCTTATATTTATCAACAGGAGTTTAAACCATGAAAGTCTTGTTAAACCTGCAAGTTATCTCTGCCTTTATTTTTGTAGCTGGGTGTCAGTCAATTGTGATTCCCACAGAAAAAGCAACAACGCCAGTTTCAACAAGGGAGGCAGTTCCCACACTATTATCTGAATTCAACGAAGGTATTGATATGTCTGAACCAACCATATATCCAGATCCACAAGCCCAAAAAATGGTGCAACTTGCAAAGGAAAGCCTCGCAAGAAAATTTAAGGTCAGTGAAGATCAGATATATCTCTTTTCAGTAGAAGCCATGATCTGGCCGGATGCCAGCCTGGAATGCCCACAAGCAGGAATTATTTATGCCCAAGTGTTGACACCAGGTTATCAAATCTTGTTTGAAGCAAAAGGAGGGTCCTATTCGTATCACACAGATGATATTAGCAGGGTCATATTATGTCGTATACACCCTCCGGATAACATTTTTCCAACACCACAATAAAAATTTCTGCCGCAGGGTTGCCTGCGGCAGAAATATAAATCTTACCTCAAACGAACTTAAGGCGCCGTAACCTGAATTTGCATAAAGCCACCTTGGGCACTAATACTCTTGATGCGAATTTCAGTACCTGTATTCGGATTTATCACACCAGCCAAAGGTGTGAGCGGATTCCAATACTGAGTACTATCATTGAATACCGAAACGCCAGGCAGACTTGGAATTACAGAATTTACGCCATCAACATGGAGCGTGAAGCCGTCTGTTTTATCAAGCGTGAACGTGGAGTCATATGCCTGAACACGAGAGCGCCAAGGAGTTGCATTAGGGCGCATAAGCGCCGCTGGATGCGAGTCAATTGGCAGAATCAAACCACCGCCCGGATGCTGACTGGTATTGTTATCCGTAAAAGATGTATCCCAATAGCTGACCAACATACCGTCCTGGTATGGGAAGTGCTCAACCCAATCAGGTAATGTATTAAGGAAGCCAAAGTTATAGGGACCAGTTTGAAGGCCGGTATCGTAGGTACGATACTGGCGGAATTCAGCAATATAGGCATTGAAGTAGTAATTGGTTTCTGTGCCAGTGGTTGTAGTGAAGCCATTGAAAGCCCAGCCGAAATTGCTTTCAGCATCATCGAGTGCCTGTCCACTAATGACAATATCATCCACCATGAAGCCAGGGGCGACAAACGCTCCGTCAGTCCAATAGCGGAATCCAATAGCAACGGTTTGACCAGCGTATGCTGAAAGATCAGCTGTCAGGTTAACCCAGTTTCCACCACTGTCACCAGTGATGCCCTCGCCAAAGTTTTGGCCGTTCGGGTTGGTATTGGTGGAGAGGTTAGTAGCGACTGGGGTACCATTGACTGTCAGGTAGGCGTAATCCCAATCCAACTCGATCTCGAAGTTTACCTGTGCACTAAGGGATACAGCCCCGCCGGGAAGAGTAACACTGCGGGTCATACTGTTATCTACATTATCACCTGAACCAGAATAGTAGAAGTAAGAGCCGGAATACGGGCTTGCAAGTTGGACTGTCACTTCTTTATCTGGAAGTACTACGAACAGACCTTGAGCCTGTTTTGTATTGGTTTCAGCGGGTCCGAGCTTGATCGAACTCTTTGCACCAGATTTAGCCACCTCATAATTTAGCCAACCAAGCTGGAATTTCTCCCAAGCATTGAAATCACCAGGCCGGGAACCAATATCATTTGCGCCAGTGCCAAGGTATGAACCGCTGGACATAATCGTCCAGAAAGCTGTAGAGTTATCACCACCGGCTGTATCATATTGGTCAGGTAAGCCAAGGTCATGAGCATATTCATGAGCAAACACACCCAATCCACCGTTTTCGGGCTGCATGGTGTAGTCACCTACCCACACGCCAACGGCATCCGCACCACCAAGGTTGCCAAAGGTGCCAGCACCTCCAAATTCCATACCACCTTGAGTACCACCAGAAGGACCCCAAACGCCAATGCCCTGATAGGCTGTGTACCAACGATGTGACCAGATAGCCTGCGAGCCTTGTGCGCCGCCACCGGTCTCCTCGCCTTCACCTGCATGCACGATCTGGAAATGGTCAATGTAGCCATCAGGCTCATCGAAATTTCCATCGCCATCGGCATCATAACGATCCCAGACATCGAATGTCGCAAGATAGTCATGAATTTGTTGGTTTGTCATGCCGGCAGCTTTTTGGTCAGCAACCCATTTATTAATGGCATCGCGGATCAAGTACCAAACTGTAGAACAAACATTACTTCCACAATTGTTACTTCCATAGCGGGCTTCGTTAAAAGGCACTTTGACCCAGTCAACCACATCGCCATTGATCGTATAACGACCAGAAGACTGCTTGGCATAGTAATCAACCATTTGGTTGAAATACATATCTTGATAATGCGCTTTGTTAAAATCCGCCTGCCAGATGGTGGTGTTATCCAATGCGCGATTAGGCTGTGCAATCTGATTGTGTAGAGGGCCTGCTGCCCCACCATAAGAAGGGTGAACGCTGTTACCAAATTCGGCAACAATCACAAAAACACGGTCATTCTTTTCCAAACCTAACTCAACAAATTGTCCTTTTGCGACTTCGTGAATCTTGCCATTACCATTGGTTTTGCCCAAAATTTGGGCTTCCATGGCTTTGGCTTTCAAGGCGGCTTGTTCATCCCCCTTCGGATGCGCCAGATTATCGTCTCCCACACCTGCGAATATAGGGCCATCGTCAGCAGCAGCGGGTGCGGCACCTGCGGCCGGTACAACACTCAAAACAAGCAATGCCAAAATCAAAATCGTACTAAACCATTTTGCTTTCATAAATCATTCTCCTCACAAAAATTTGATGATATTACTGGCAAACCGGCACTTTCAATTATGATTTCTTGCTCTGCACCTCCTGCCCTGGCCGTTAAATAAAAAACTGCCGAGGCAATATCATCTTCGGCAGTCTGGCAATCTGCTATACGCTTCACAGACCCATAACTTTGCGTCCTCACCTTGCGGTAAGTTTGCCCTTTCGAGTTTAGCAACTATCAATGTTTCTATAACCATCTTATAACAAAACAATCAAAAAATCAATAAAGATTTACTAAATTAGTCGAAACTTAAGGTTTGCGGCAAAATGGTTATAATGCATGGATGCCTAAAAAATTCGTTCTCATTGCGCTGTTCATTGCAATCCTGATTGCAGGAACATATTTGTACTTTTACTTTCGAAGAAATTCCGCCCGCACCGCGCAAGTTTACAATTGGTTTCGAGACCCAGCCTCACGGCCAGAATTGATGACGACCTCTGGAACCAGATGCGGCGATGCCCCATTCATTTTCCCCACAAATGGCTTGATCGGATTTATCTGGGACGATTCATTCCGCCCCGGTCACCGCCACAGCGGATTAGATATTTTCGCCGGGACAGAGATTGGCGTAACGCCTATCGTAGCCGCGTACCCGGGCTATCTCACCCGCCAATCCGATTGGAAATCCACAGTCATTATCCGCGTGCCAAATGATCCGCTTCAGTCTGGACGGCAGATATGGGTCTACTACACTCACATGGCCGATCCACAAGGGAATTCATTTGTCTCGCATGAATTCCCAATGGGCACTTCAGAAGTGTATGTTGAGGCTGGCACCTTCCTTGGGTATCAGGGGAATTATTCAGGTGACCCGAACAACCCTGTCGGTGTGCATTTGCATGTTTCTGTTGTCGAAGATGATGGCTTCGGGAAATTCAAAAATGAATTGGATATTAACAATACCTACGATCCATCGCCCTATTTTGGCTTACCTTTGAATGCAAATATAAACTTTGATACGATCCCGATGTGTCAATGAGGAATCAGGGTGCAGGAGAAAGATGATTAACTTGAAAGATAAAGTTGTTTTGATTACAGGCGCAGGCAAAGGCGCGGGGCGTGCGCTGGCCATCGCTTTTGCCGCACAAGGCGCGATTGTAGCCGCGAATGATATTTCTCCAAATAACGTGGAGGAATTGGTTACAGAAATTATTGCATCAGGCGGGAAAGCCAATGCCTTTATTGAGGACGTGGCAAAAAAAGTTGGCGGGCAATTTCTGGTAAAGGCTGTCGAAGATGAATTTGGACGCATTGATATTTTAGTCAACCACGCGGCGGTGGAGCCGCATATGTCTCTGCTCAACATGGATGAATGGGACTGGCACCGTACGCTGGATGTAAATCTCACGGGCGCGTTTTTGATGACGCAGTCTGCTGGGCGCGTGATGAAAGAACAAGGTCACGGGGCGATTCTGAATATCGTAGCAGGAACAGGCGAAGGGTCCAAAAAAGATGCGGGGGCTTATTTATCCAGCAAGGCGGGGCTGGTGGTTTTATCGCAGCAGGCAGATTTGGAATTAAGTCCACATGGGGTTCGGGTCTATGCGATTGAGAACTCGGTGGATATCATTAATAGTGTGATTTCCATTTTGGAGGCGGAATGAAGGAATTACTTGAATATCGTGTAAAAATGCTGGAGAGATTAAGGGAAGCCGCGCAGGAGTTACGGTCTGCGTGTGAAGCGCTTAGTGATCCGCATGAAAAAGTGGAAGGCGAGTGGACGGCACATCAACTCGCGGCACATACGCGTGATGTGAATAAGTTTGTATACGGGGTGCGCGTTCAGCAAACAATTGACGAAAACATTCCTGAATTTAAAAACTTTGATGCAGACGCCTGGATGCTCGGTCAGTATGACAAGACAGAATCATTAACTACAATCTTGAATGAATTCATGGCCAATGTAAATGGGTTGTGTGACATGCTGCAGAACCAGCCGCGAGAGACATGGTCGCGCATTAGCCGCCACGAAACGATGGGCAGTCAACTGACCATGCAGCTTTGGGTGGAGCGCAGCCTGGCACACATTGAAGAACATTTGCAAACCTTGAAAAAAGTAGAAAAACAGTGAACTTTGCCCGTATTTTGTGTGTTTCGGGGTAAAATAGCCGAATGAAAAAGCAACGAATTATCCTTGTAGACGATCACGAAGTGGTGCGACTCGGCTTGAAATCTTTGCTGGAGCGTCACCCACAATTTGAAGTCGTTGGAGAAGCAGGTTCGGCGCGTGAAGCGTTGGAGCAGGTGGCATCTCTGAAACCCGATGTGGTCGTGATGGATATTCGTCTGCCGGGCACATCAGGCATTGAAGCCTGTGAGCAGATCGTAGATCAATACCCGAATACAAAAGTGATCATGCTTACTTCCTATGCCGAAGATGAAATGTTATTCTCTGCCATTCGCGCGGGCGCATCAGGCTATATTCTCAAACAGATCGGAAGTGAAGATCTGGTGAAGGCCATCGAATCTGTTGGGCGAGGCGAGGCTTTGCTGGACCCGGCAGTTACCCAGCGCGTGTTTCAAGAAGTGCGGCGCGCAGTGAAGGAAGAAGAAGCCTCGGCTTTTGCTCATTTGAGTCAGCAGGAAAAACATGTGCTGCTGCTCGTTTCAGAAGGCAAGACCAACCGCGAGATCGCGAAGAATTTATTCCTTGGCGAAGGTACGGTGCGTAATTATGTTTCAAGTATTCTCTCAAAGTTGAGCGTTAGCAATCGCGCGGAAGCCGCCGCCTACGCAGTGGAACACAGTCTGAGAGAATATATTACAACTTGATTTTTTTTCAAACCACCCATGGAGGCGCAAAACACAGAGAAAACAAACTCAGTGAAATTGTGTCTCCGTTTTTATTTAATTGCGGAGTGCGGGCTTCAGTCCGCATTTTCTAAAAAGCAGACTGAAGCCTGCACTCCGAAGTTTATTTTTTGATGTACTAAAACTTATTTTTCCAAGAGAAACCATGCTGCCATTTATCACACTCACCGATGGAATCATCACCCTGCGTCCTTTTGAATTTGGCGAGGAAAATATCCTGCATCAAGCTGTGCATGAATCACTCCCCGAACTCGAGCCGTGGATGTCGTGGGCAAACGAAAGATACACAAGTGAAACCTCGCTTAATTTCATCACATTAACCCGCACCTATTGGTCAAATGGATCGCTATATGCCTTTGCGGTCGTGGATGCAAAAACTGGTGAGATCCTTGGCGGCTGCAGCTTAAGTCATATGCATCCGATTTACCATTTTTGCAATATTGGGTATTGGGTACGCACCTCACGTCACGGCGCAGGAATCGCCGGGCAGGCCGCGCAACTGGCAGCACGCTTCGCATTTGAAAGACTGAACTTGATCCGCGCTGAGATCGTCATCGCAGTTGGGAATGAACCCAGTAAACGAGTTGCAGAAAAAGTTGGGGCACACTATGAAGGAATTTTATTAAACAGGATGGTAATCGGAACGCGGATAAGCGACGCGTACATGTTCTCGCTTCTACCCTCTGACTTTGAGCTGGCTGCCCAACTATGAGCAGGGCCGCTATTTTATATTTTTGGAAAATAATTTTATAATGACCTCTATGACTCAATCCACTTCGTCCCTGCTTTTTCTCGGCAAAGCCGATGACCCCGATTGCGCGCGCGCGCTGGACTATTGTCAAAGCCATTTTGCACATGTCACCTATTGCCTCGGCAAATGGGGCGACCCGCTGCCAGAGAACATCCGCGCATGGGAAGGTGATTACATCATCTCGTACCTTTCGCGCTGGGTCGTACCCGAGTCTTTATTGAATCAAGCAAAGATAGCCGCCATTAACTTTCACCCGGCTTCGCCTGAATACCCCGGCATTGGCTGTAACAATTTTGCTTTATATGAAGATGCCAAAGAATACGGTTCAACCTGTCATCACATGGCAGGCAAAGTAGACACAGGCAAAATCATCAAGGTCAGGCGTTTTCCCGTCCAGCCCGAAGACGGCGTGGAGGAAATACTACAACGCACCTATGAAAACCAAATGGCATTATTTTTCGAGATCACCCAACTCATGGCCGAAGGAAAAGAATTACCAGCTTCAACAGAAACCTGGACGCGCCCGCCCTTCTCACGCAAACAGTTTGATGAGTTATTCAAAATTACAGCAGATATGAGCGCAGATGAAGTCAGGCGAAGAATCCGCGCCATTAGTTATAAACACTGGCAGCCGTATATGGAAATTCACGGGCATAGGTTTGAATACAAGCCGAAAAGCAGAGAAGTGAGAAGTGAGAAGTGAAAAGTAAAAGGGTGTGTTTCAAATGAGTTGACAAAAAGAACGTCCCGAAGGTTTTGTCGAGAAAATTTGGTCGTTTGTGCCAACCTTCGGAACGGTTTCAACTGAAATGAAACACACCCAAAGTAAAAGAGTGCAGGCAAATGCCTGCACTCTTTTTATCATTCATCCTTATATTTTCTCCCCACTCACCTGCGCCCAGGTCTTCTTCATTGTCAACGCATCTTCTTCCATGATGGGGCTTTCGCACATGATGCGTCCCGCACAGCCAAATTTATTCAATGCTTTGAACAAGGCTTTCATATCCAAATCGGCATCGGCGAGTTTGAGATGATTCTTTTCGCCTTTGGGCCCATACTCAATCCCGGAAAGATGGATGTGTAAACGCTTGAGAGCTTTTTCTCCCAGTTCACGGCCATAGAATTCCAATACCCGTGACCATTCATCGTATGTGTTCATTGTGCCATCGCCGGGGCGGGCGTGTAGATGGGCGAAATCCAGACAGGGCAGAACCATGTCCATGGCTTTGCTCATCGCTACTGCATCTTCAAACGAACCCAGCATGGCCGATTTGCCCATCGTCTCCGGGCGAATGGTGACTTTATCGCCATTTTTCTTTAGTTCATCCACGCAGCCCTGCAAACGCGGAATGGCGATCTTCAACACCTCAAGCGGGTCATTTAAAAAATACGAACCCGGGTGAAAAATAATATCTGTTGCACCCGCGAGATAACCATAATGCGCCGCATCCATCAGGCGCTTGCGTGATTTAGGCCACTCTTCATCATTTGCGTTTAAGTTAATGAAATACGGCGCGTGTACACTCAACGCTACGCCATGTTCCTCGCTTGTCGCTTTAATCGCTGCGCAAGTCACTTCGGTCACACGCACTGATTGCACCCAGCCAAGTTCCAGGGTGTCCAAGCCAATCGATTTGCTAAATCCAATTGCGCCTACAGAGCCGCCCGGTTTCTTGGGTGTGCCTGAAGGTGAGCCAACGGTACCAAATTTAAAAGATAAAGTCATGAGAAGCTCCAGTTTTCAGTTATCAGTGAACAGCTATCAGTAAAGTCAATTTCGTCCAGAGCGGAGGGCCGAGAATCAATAAGCCAATCAGAATCGCGGCGAGTGCAGCAACCAAGACCGCCGCCGCGCCTACATCCTTGCCGATCTTTGCAAGCGGATGCAAATCCGGGCTGGCCAGATCTACCACGGCTTCGATGGCCGTGTTCATAAATTCGGCGGCGAACACCATGGCAATCGTCAAAATTAATACCGCCCAGTCACGCGGCGGCAGGTGAAGCCAAAACGCTAAAACAAATACAGCCGTGGCGATGGCGCTGTGAATCCATGCGTTTTGCTGTGTACGTAAAACATAATGCCAGCCGCGAAATGCGTGACGAAACGAACGGATACGGGACCGTAAAAAAGCCATCACGCTGCTATGAATCCTGTATCTTGATGGCAGATAACCCGAGTCTTTCCAACACCTCAGCCTGCGCTTTCCACATCCGGGCTTTTTCCTGCGCCTCAGCATGGTCGTGACCCAGCAAATGTAATGTGCCATGCACAACCAGCAATTGCACTTCAGCCTCCAGCGTATGACCCGCCGCCTGCGCCTGTTGCATGGCACGCGGAATCGAAATCAAAATATCGCCAAAATAAGGAGTGTTCGTTTCGGGGTCTATTTCAGAAGATGGGAAGGAGAGCACGTCGGTTGGCGCATCTACACCGAGATACTCGCGATTCAATTCGTGCAACTGCGCATCATCTGTCAGGACGATGGTCATGTCTACGTCAGCAGGAGCAGATTCAAGGTTAAGGGTGAAGCGGGCAGCACGTTCAAGTAACGCTGGGTCTGAAAAATCCTGCTGTGATTCTATGTTTATCATTTTTCTTTCCGTGGAGAGTGGATGGTCGAATCCTGGTCAGCGACTTTCGCATTAGGATATTGTATACGCGGATGATACGTGCCGCGCAAGGTGGTGACAAAAGATTCGGTAATCAGATTCAGGTCACGCAGGGTAAGCAGCGTATCATCCAGTTGACTATATTTTTGCACAGTATCGATCACGTTACGCACAAGCGCGCGCAAGTCATCATCGTTGATGGGGCGTTCGGCGCGGGCGCGGGCTTCCGTGGCATCTGCCAGCATTAGCAAAGCAGTTTCACGTGAACTCGGGCGCGGGCCAGGGTAACGAAAATCTTCAATATTCACTTGGCTTACATCGCCGCCTGCCGCATCCATAGCTTGTGTGTATTGATAGCGCGTAATAAGTGTGCCATGATGCTCAAGAATAAAATCATGCAAACGGCCTGGCAGGCGATATTTTTTTGCAAGTTGAATGCCATCTGTGACATGCCGAATAATCGTCGCGGCTGATTCTTCCGGCGCAATATCATGATGCGTATTCACATTCCCAGGGACTTGATTCTCAATAAAAAAAGTGGGGTTGAGCGCCTTGCCAATATCATGGAATTGCGCGCCAACGCGTGTGAGCAGCGGATCGGCACCAATTTTTTCAGCGGCCTGCTCAGCCAGATTGGCAACCTGTAAACTATGTTGATAAGTACCCGGCGCATTACGCAGCAGAAATTGCAAAAGCGGAAAATCAGGGCGCGAAATATCAAGCAGTTGAAACGCAGTAGTAAGCCCGAGAGACTGGGCAAATAAATATTGAAGCAGTAATGTGATACTAGCCGCGGCGAAACCCGCAAAGGCAACCACGCCGACAAATTGGACAATACCCAGCCAATCAGGCGCAAAGAACGGCAGACGATAGGCCATCAGCACCACAAATCCTGAAAGCGAAATGGCAATGCCCGCCCGTATAAATCCCCAAAAACGGCGCACGGGACCCAGCACAAGCAATCCTATTAGAGAAGAGAGTAAATAATATGGCGCGAGGTCGAGTGTATTGGGCAGTCCATAAGAGGCGATCAAGCAAAGGGGAATGGCAATCACCAGACCTACTTCCAGCCCAAACAAAGCTGTAATCAATAACCCGGCCGCCTGCAAAGGATAGCCATAAGGAGCCAGGGTGCGGTTGGTAAACAGGCGCGCGCCGATCAAAAAAACAATAAATATAATTGCGATCACAAAAATACTGCGCGGGTCATTTACCACAACCGAGCGTTTGCGGCGATAAAAATAAAGAGGCACAAAAAATGCCGAGAGCAAAATGATGGCCGCCGCGCCGATCATATCCTCCCAGCGTTGACCAGGACGAATCATGCCAAGCTGTTGAAAGGCTTCCATATCTGCGGGAGTAATGATCTCGCCCACAGGAACGATCGTTTCGCCAGCTTTATAAGTTTGCACAATAGGCTGCACTGTATCACGCGCAGACTGACGGGCGGCGGTGGTTAGCTCTTCGCTAAAAAAACTATTTGGCACAATGAAGGCATCCACCAATTCGGATACCAGCGCGGCTTGCTGCTCGTTTAAAGTGAGGCTTACAAAAGAAGAAATAGCAGCCTGAGTGGATATCACTTTATCTTCGAAAATTGCGCGCCGCATCACCTGCTCCAAGACCCGCAAAGATTCAGCCTGCACAACCTCCCAACGCAAATCTGAAATCCCAACCACATAATCAATCGTTTCAAGTTTCAAGCGCACATCACTAAGCTCAACCAGATTTGATTTTTTCTCTTCTGTTGTCAAATCCGCATTGGCGCGCACAGCGGTAATATAGTGCATGGCCGTATCCAACCGCTCGATCTGCTGACGGGCAATTGCGGCGTCCGGCGCACTATATACAGATTGCACCGCGCTCTCCGCCGCCCGGCGGGCTTCTTCAGTGCGAATGTCACTCACATATTCAATATCACGCGGAGCCTGCTGGGATGTTTGCGACACATCGCCCACATCCAACGTCTGCGTAGTCGGGCGCAGAGCAAGCGGCGTGATCAACACGGCAAAAGATACAAGGCTGACCGCAACGATCAGGCTGATCTGCAAAATTCGAATACGAGTGGAAACAGGGGTACGTACAGACATAAGGATCAGCCGCGGAGAGCAGCCTGCTCTCCGCAGCAAAAGATCACTTGGTTAGTAATTCTTTTACAGTGGAACTAATCATATCATTCGGAGCGCGGCCCGCAATTTTAGGCATCACAATCTTCATGACCTTACCCATATCACTGGGCGCAGAAGCGCCCGTCTCATCAATGGCGGCCTGCACCAGCGCCCGCAACTCTTCGGCGGGCATGGCTTGCGGCAGAAAAACCTCCAGCACTTTGATCTCAGTTTCATTATCTGCGATCAGGTCGGGGCGATTGGCTTTTATTGCTTCTTCAATGGCTTCACGGCGGTTCTTGATCTCTTTTTGGATCAACGCCACAATCGCCAGATCTTCAAGCACGACCTGCTTATCCACTTCGGCCTGCTTCACTGCGGCAAGCACCATACGCACCGTGCGCTTGCGGATTTCATCGCCACTCTTCATGGCATCTTTGACTGATTCGTTAAGTTGAGTTTTTGTATCCATTATTTGATTATACCCTTTCGTTAAGGGGATGAAGTGCCCGCTTCCCGCTTAACTTCAAGCCTGATTCAACAACCTTGATATTTTCTCTGCTGTGTGTTTTTCTGTTACACGTCTGTAAATTTTGCGAACATTTCGGGTGTGAGAATTTTCTCTAAAATTTCAAATTCATATTGTGTGCGTTTGACCGCGGCGGCGCGCGCATACGCAAAGCGCGGGCCTTGTTTGGGCGAGTCTAAATTCATTTTGCCATGCGAATCTTGCGGTAAAAATGCGAGTGAGATTTTCTGAAGAAATGGGACAAAATATAAAGCATCCAGCGGCAGGTAGATTCGGCCGGAGTACATGTTCGGGCTTTCGACCAAGCTCTTTTGAACAGGATCAATTTCGGGCGGGGCGGGAGGCGTGCCTTCATATTGGTCAAGCCACATAGCGACGTAATTCGTATGAGCGTAAAAATCCTGCACAGTATGAGTCAATCTGCCAAAGGCAACCCAGGCAGAGAGTACACCGGGGGCAAGCAAAGCGGTAAGGATGTAGCCGCGCTGCTCAATAATATAACGATGACCCGCATCCAGGGCATTGTTATCAAAGTGATATTCATCGTGGCCGAACTGCCCGGACAATGCATCCTGTTTACGATTGGCGGCGATCATGATTTCAAGCGCGCGCGGACTGACACGTGAACTCAAGGCTGCGCGAGTCATTTCTTCATGAATGGGTATAAGCATTTGAAAATTATACGCCTGTCGAAGATAAAGTGGTTATAATGCGCACATGACTTTTTACACAGCAAAAGGCGACGATGGTACAACCGGCTTGCTCGGTGAGGGGCGCGTGCCAAAATATCATGTCCGTATGGAAGCGATTGGCGCTCTGGATGAAGCCTCAGCCGCGCTGGGGCTGGCGCGCGCGCAATGTAACGCGCCGCAAACCGCGCCAATCATACTTGAAACGCAACGCGATCTATATCAGTTAATGGCTGAGGTTGCCGCTACGCCAGAGAATGCACAGCGTTTTCACTTCATTGATGAAACACGGGTAAACTGGCTTGAAAAGCAAACCGATGAATTGAGTATGATCGTTGAAATGCCCAAGGAATTTATTCTACCGGGAGATACGCTCGGCGGCGCGGCGCTTTCGCTGGCGCGAGCCGTTGTCCGCAGGGCGGAGCGGTGTGTGGTGAGTCTCTTCGATGAAGAGGAAGTGATTAATCCCGACTTGCAACGCTACTTGAATCGACTTTCATCTTTATGTTTTGTACTTGAATTGCTTGAAAATCAAAACGCAGGGAAAAAGACGACTCTCGCAAGACCGTAGAATCTAACTACGCATTTCTTTGCGTAACAATATTTAACGCAAGAATTTCCCGCAAGCTATAAACACCGTCGCACTATTCTATACGGCACAAACCATGGCTTTGGGCCAATGGACCGCAGACCGCTGTCTGCGGTCCATCAATTCACGAAAACATTGATGTTTTTTGAGCAGCTACCATACAGAAAAAAATATTTACAAGGTGAAGCATGACAGGCACATTTATTAATGTCGCCGCCATTCTGATTGGCGGAACCATTGGGTTAATCTTCGGCGCTCGAATTCCTGAAAGATTTAAGAACACAGTCATTGCCGGCATGGGACTTTTCACTGCCGCGATGGGTTTGCAGATGTTCCTCAAAAGCAGCAATCAATTGATTGTCCTTGGCGCGTTGATCATCGGAGCGTTACTCGGCGAATGGATCGGCATCGAAGACAAACTGCAAGCCTTTGGTCAAATACTTGAAAAGCGTTTTTCAAGTGACAGTGAAACTGGCGCTGGCTCCAAATTTGTGCGCGGATTTATGGTTTCGTCCCTGCTTTTTTGCATCGGCCCCATGGCGATTCTTGGTTCCATTCAAGACGGTCTGACTGGCGATTACAAGTTGCTGGCTGTGAAATCCACTTTGGATGGTTTTGCATCCATCGCATTCGCATCCACGCTGGGCGTGGGCGTGATGTTCTCATCACTCATTATCCTCGTGTATCAAGGCGGGATCAGTCTGCTGGCTGGGCAGCTTAATGCGCTGGTCACGGACCCGATGATGGCCGAAATGACCGCCACCGGCGGCGTGATCTTGATGGGCGTCGCAGTCAGTAATTTACTGGAGTTAAAGAAGATCCGTGTGGGGAATTTCCTGCCCGCGCTGGCGGCAGCCCCGCTGATCGTGTGGGTCTTGAGTTTGTTTGGGAATTAAAACAAAAGGGTCTGATACATAAATATCAGACCCTTTTTTGTGACCCCGGGGGGGCTCGAACCCTCAACAAATTGCTTAAGAGGCAACTGCTCTGCCATTGAGCTACGGGGCCGTTAATCTTCGCGGACGGTATTATACCGCAAAGGAAATGAGTGTCAACAAATTACTGCGGCGGCTTTCGATGTATCTCATATAAACTGACCAGACGTGCCATCAGGATGGCGACATAGAGCACGCCAATGGTCACTTCAAGCCCAGCCAACATCCGCGCCCATGGACTGGCTGGGAGTATATCGCCATAGCCTGCGGTGCTGAGTGTGATCAGGCTGAAATAGACAAACTGCTGCCAGGAAACTGCTGTGCCAAGGGTATTATCCACAAAAGAACCGGGAGCTGCCACTTCCAACATGCCGTAAATTGGGACGAAGAAGAAGGAGAGCAGGAAGTAAACCGCAGCAGCGGCATAAATCACGTCCGAATTGACGGATTCTGCGGTAAAGATAAATTTCATCAAAACCCATAGAATGTTGACATGAAATATCAGCAGAATGAAATACGTAACCTGAATCTTCCAAAAGCTGGTTGGGTCAAGCGCGTATAAAACCGCAGCTACCAGCCAGATCACCGCAATACTAGCCGACCATATTAGATGAACACGGCTATCGCTCGTAATAAAGATACCCGACACGAACAAGCCCGCATAAAGCACCTCATAAATAATCAACGCAGCAGCATTTCCATCGCTTGTAATGGGATAAATCATATTAAGTAATACGATCAGGATAAGCACATAAACAGCGCGGCCTTTGATGGAGTCTTTTTTCATGGGACGATTTTACCAAAAGAAAAACTCCGAGTTTTGGAAACTCGGAGTTTTTCTTCGTGAATATATTTTTAGAATAATCTAAAGACAGCAGTGCTTGCCATCAGGAATAACCATTGCGGCGCGAAACTTAGCGCAACGGTTGTAATTGCTGTAATGGCTGTGGTGAAGTCGAGCCATGATTCGCGTTCGATGGTTGGATCGCCTTCGCGCATGTACATGTTGACCACGACACGCAGATAGTAATATGCAGACACCAGAGAAGTGACCACGCCAATAATGGCGAGGCCTGGATATCCACCAGCGATAACGGCGCGGAAAAGGTAGAACTTGCCGACCATGCCCAAGGTGGGCGGGAAGCCGATGAAGGAAAGCATGAAGACGGTCATGGCGGCGGCGAGGGCGGGATATTTCTTCGCGAGGCCGGCGTAGTCTGCGATCTCAAGTCCCTTGCCTTCGGCTTTTTCAAGCGCAATGACAACACCCCATGTGCCGAAGTTGGTCACAACATAAGAGACAAGGTAGAACAAGCCAGCGGCAATGGAGATGGGCATCACGTCTTTATTGCCATACGGCACAAAAGCCATCAGGATATAACCCGCGTGCGCAATACTGGAATACGCCAACATACGTTTGATATTGGTTTGTGAAATGGCGGTGATGTTACCGACAATCATGGTCAACGCGGCCAGCGCCCAAAGGATATCTGTCAGATCGGCGGAGAGGGCGGGGAAGGCGGTGGCAAAGACGCGCAATAACGCAGCGAAGCCGGCAATCTTCGCGCCGGATGACATGAAGGCGGTCACAGCCGTTGGGGAGCCTTGATATACGTCGGGCGTCCACATGTGGAAGGGAACAGCGGCAACCTTGAAGCCAAAGCCCACAAGGAGCAGAGCAGCCCCAATGGTCAGGAGCAGGCTGGGGGTCCCGTTTGAAGCGGCGCTGAAGATTCCGCTCAGGGATGTGGTTCCTGTCGCGCCAAAGATCAAGGCGGTGCCGTAGACGATAAATCCAGTGGCGAATGCGCCGAGCAGGAAGTATTTGACGCCTGCTTCTTCTGATTGAAGATTGGGACGCGCAAAGGCGGCCAGCACATAGAGTGGAATTGAGAGCAGCTCAAGCGCGAGGAAGACGATGATCAGGTCTGAGGCTTGCGACATGAGCATCATGCCGCTGATACTGAAGAGTATGAGCACATAGTATTCGCCGCGTTCCAGCCCCATGCGTTTGAGATAGCCGTAAGCGAGTGCGAAGCCAAGCAGACCGCTGACAAGAATCAGGATGCTGGTGAATGCAGAGAAACCATCGAGAGTCACCATGCCGTTGAAGCCTGTGCTTTCGCTTCCAATCTGCGAGATGGTAAATCCCAATGTGACAGCCAAACTCAACGCCGCAAGAAAGGCAGTGATGCCCTTGCGGTTCTTCGGGATGAAGAGGTCAACCAGCAAAAGCACACAGGCGCATGCAACGAGGATGGTCAGTGGGAGGAGAGTAGAAAAATCAGTTTGCGTCATGAACGCTCCAAAAATCTTGACGGCAGACGGTGGACAGTAGACGGTGAACAGTAACGAAACTGGTCGGCGGTCTTTGGTCTATGGTCAACGGTCTTACTATAAAGGTAACGCGGATAAAAGCTGCTCAACAGCGGGAGCTATCAAGTTGAAGAACGGGGCAGGATAGAGGCCGATCCAGAACATTAAGATCAATAAAGGAGCGACGGTGAGAATCTCGCGCCAGTTGAGGTCTTTGAGTTCATGTTCTTTGGTGATTTCGCCTGCGGGTCCAAGGAACATTTTCTGGAACATGTAAAGAATATAGACCGCTGCCATGATAACGCCGATGGCAGAAATACCCGCGTACCACGGGCTGCCAATTGCCTTGGAACCAAACGCGCCAAGCAAAATGGTGAATTCACCAACGAAGCCATTCAAGCCAGGCAAACCCATGGACGAAAGCGATGAGATTAACATGACCGTGCCGAAGATCGGCATGATTTTCCACAAGCCGCCGTAGACTTTGATCTCGCGGGTGTGAGTCTGTTCGTAGACCATACCAATCAGGAGGAATAACGCGCCGGTGCTTAACCCGTGATTGATCATTTGCAAAATCGCGCCTGATACACCCTGAACATTGAGCGCGAACATACCGAGCATGACAAATCCCAAGTGACTCACAGATGAATACGCGACTAGTTTTTTCACATCAGACTGTGCGTATGAAACCGCCGCACCATAGATGATGCCGATGGTCGCGAGGAGTGCGATCCACGGGGCGGCTGCGATGGTCGCATTTGGAAAAAGCTGAATGTTGAAACGCAGGAAACCATAAGTACCCATCTTGAGCAGAACGCCAGCCAGGATCACAGAGCCGGCAGTTGGCGCTTCGACGTGGGCATCGGGCAGCCAGGAATGCAAAGGCCACATTGGTACTTTGATGGCGAAGGCTGCGGCGAAGGCAATGAAAAGCAGCATCTGAGTTGCGGCAGTGATCGTACCTGATGAATAAAGCCCAGGCAAAACAGTAAGCATCTCAGGAATATTGAACGTGTTGGTCTGGATGCCAAGGAACAGGATCGCGACCAACATCAAAATGGAACCAGCCATCGTATACAGGAAGAACTTAATCGCCGCATAAATACGGCGCGGACCGCCCCACAAGCCGATCAGGAAGTACATCGGCACGAGGGTAAATTCCCAGAAGATGTAGAACAGGAACAGGTCTTGCGCGAGGAAGACGCCCATCATGCCTACTTCCAACAAAAGGAAGAAGATCATGAAATCCTTGACGCGATCTTCCACGGCTGTCCAAGTGGACAGGATGGAGATCGGCGTCAGGAAGGCGGTGAGCAAGACCAGCAGAATGCTCAAGCCATCTACCGCGAGATAGTAGTAAATGTTCCAGCCCGCCACTTGAATCCACGGGTATTTGGCATCCAACTGCAAATTAGGGTTGGATGCGGTAAAGAGAGTCAGCACCCAAAGCGAAATACCAAACGTGATCAGGGTGGTGGCCATTGCAACCCAACGAATGGCGGTCTTTGCTTCGGAATTCATAAAGAGAATCACGAGCACGCCCACGAGCGGGAAGAAGGTCAGAAGAGTAAGAGGTTGTAAGAGAAATTCCATGTTCTATCCTCGAATTGAGATCGTTGACAAGTTTGAAAGTTGGAAGGTTGAAACGTTCAAACCTTTTAACCTTCCAACCTGCAACTACTTAAAGATAAGATATCCTAAAATTAATACGACGCCTAGCATGACGGATAACGCGTACGAACGCACGAATCCATTCTGGACTTTGCGCAGGGCGGCTGATACTGATTGAGTTGCGGCGCCCAGCCAGTTTGCGAAAGCGTCAATGCCTTTTTGATCGGCATATTGATTGAGTGCAACTTCACTCAGCCAGTTATAAGTTCCCAGAATAACCGTATCATGTACAAAGTCATGCCAGAAGCGCCAGTCGATCACATCCGCAAGGAACTGCGATGTCTTCTTGAATGGATTAATAATGACGGCAAAATATGCTTCATCCACAAACCATTTATTTTCCATACCCGTGAAGATGAAACCAAGCGGTTTCTTGAGCGGGTCTGGCTGCCCAGCCTTGAGCGGATTGCGCCCGTAGATGAGCCATGAAATAAAAATGGCGGCCAGCGCAAGAACCGTGGAAATGCCCGCGACCTTTAGATCAAGCGGAAGCGATTCGACTTCGCCGAGGGTATATCCCAGCCAGTGGCCGAGATTGTGGAAACCTTCAAAGGGAAGATTCAACGCGCCGCCCAATACCGATAAAGCTGCGAGTACCATCAGCGGCACGGTCATCACCTTTGGGCTTTCTTCGGCGTGCGCGGCGGCTTCGTGGCGCGGCCTGCCGAAGAAGACCATCCAGATCTGACGCCCCATGTAGAAGGCGGTCAGGAATGCGGCTGCACTCAATATCCAATAGATACTTGTGAAATGCAAATTAGCATCCAGCAGGATTTCATCCTTCGACCAGAAACCAGCGAAAGGAGCGATACCCGCGAGCGCCAACGTGCCGATCATATACAGCCAAAATGTAACGGGCATGGTCTTGCGAAGTCCACCCATGTTGCGCATATCACCTGGGTCGAAGACTTCGTCACCATGCTCTTCGTGACCATGATTTTTTACTTCTTTCTTTCCTTCGACCTTGCTCAGGGCATGCTTTCCTTTTGGCTTTTCATCACGCGCAGCGTGTGCGTGCGCCGCGTGATGATGTCCGCGCTCCATGCCGAGGATGACAGAACCCGCTGAAAGGAATAATAAAGCCTTGAAGAAGGCGTGTGTAATAAGATGGAACATACCCGCTGTATATGCGCCCATACCCACCGCGGCAACCATGAAGCCAAGTTGAGAAATCGTGGAGTAGGCCAAAACCTTTTTGATATCGTATTGACCGACGGCAATCGTCGCAGCAAAAAGCGCGGTGACTGCGCCGACCATGGCCACGATATATTGCGCCTGCGGCACGAGTGTGTAAATAGAAGCCGAGCGAGTCACAAGATAGACACCCGCCGTCACCATTGTCGCGGCATGGATCAAAGCCGAGACAGGGGTTGGGCCAGCCATCGCATCTGGCAGCCAGATGTAAAGCGGAATCTGCGCTGATTTGCCCGCCACGCCGATTAACATGAACAAGGTAATCGCCACGATCACCCACGGAGCAGACTCTGCAACTGCGGGTGCAGCTTTGAAGACCTCGTCAAATTGGAAGGAGCCGAGATGCCAGAACATCAGGAAACCCGCGATCAGGAAACCGAAGTCGCCGACACGATTGACAATAAATGCTTTTTTGGCTGCGTTGGAATTGGCCCACGACGGGCGCCCAAGCGTATCCATCTCGTACCAGAAGCCGATCAACAGGAAGGAGCAAAGTCCCACGCCTTCCCAGCCGACGAAGAGCATCATGTACGAGTCGCCTGAGACGAGAATCATCATGGCTGCAATGAACAGGTTGAGGAAGATGAAGAAGCGGTTGAAGCGTCCTTCGTCATGTTTGAAACGCACATCCTCGTGCATGTATCCAATGGCATAGATATGGATCAGCGTGCCGACACCCGAAACAACCAGCATCATGGTGGTGGAGAGCGAGTCCATGCGGAAGGTCCAATCGAGGTTGAGTGTGCCGATATGAATCCACTCTGCCAAACGCCAACGCACTACTTCACCGTGATTGATCGAGACTGAATATGCCAACAGCACCGAAACGACAAACGCCGCTCCCGATGCCAGACTCGCGACAGTACCAACCATATTCTCACTGAACTTAAACGGCTTGCTGAAGATCAAATTGATCAGCAAACCCGTTAAGGGCGCAAAGACCAGCCACGGGGCTAAAAAGAAAAATCCTGAACTAATTGTTTCACTTAAGTACATAAAGTTCTCCGCAACTCGATACTCGATATTTGGTCTTCGACATTCGAGTATCGAATATCGACTTATCCTTTAAGAGAATTCATCTCGTCAATATTGATGTTCTTCTTGGTTTTGAAAATTTCAACGATCAAGGCAAGTCCGACAGCCACTTCTGCGGCGGCGACTGCGATGACAAAAAACACAAATATCTGTCCCGTATAGAAGGGTTCTCCGCCGGCAATTTCATAGGAGCGGCCAAAGGCCACAAAGGCAAGGTTGCCCGCGTTGAGCATCAACTCAATCGACATGAAAATGATCAACGGGTTGCGGCGGATCAACACGCCCAGCGCGCCGATGGTAAATAAAACAGCCGAAAGTATAATGTAATAATCAACTGGAATCATTATTTCTGCCCTGCCTTTTCCTGTTTTGCGATCACAATCGCGCCCACCATTGCCACCAATAGCAAAACAGAAGTAACTTCAAATGGCAAAAGGAATTTCTCAAAGAGTGCCAGCGCCATATTTTGCAGGCTTTCCATATCGTTCAACGCAGCCTCTGGCGCAGTGATTATCGCGCTCGAAGCTGAACGGACGAAAACGAGATAGGTGGATTCAACAATCAGGATAACCGCCAAGGTGATGGCGAGAGGTCTCTGCCACGGAAGCGCATTTACTGAGGCAATATTTTCAGCGCCCAGTAACATAATCACGAACAGAAACAAGACCATGATCGCGCCCGCATAGACCGTGATCTGCGACATGGCAATGAACGGCGCACCAAGCATCAAATAGAAGACTGCCACTGTGACAAAGTTCAGCACGAGGAACAATGCCGAATACACCGCGTTACGGCTGGATATCATACCCAGCGCGGCTGCGATGGCGACGAGGGAAAGTATTAGGAAGAGAATTAAATCAATGGTCATTTTCACCTTTGGGTATATAAGTAAATAAGAATCCAGTTAAGAAAGCCGACGGTCATGAGGTCACGGACAAAGATGTTTTTCATGATATTGATGGTGGCGCTTCGAGCAACATTTTTACTACCTTCTCAACCAATTCATTCATCAAGATGTCAGTTGGCACGTTCTTATCGTCATGCTTAAATTAAATCAATGTTAATCAATTTCAAAATTATGTTGCAAGCGAAAGAACACTCCAAGCCATAAGAAAGCACCCTCCGGCAACAACATATAGTAAAAGTAAAATCATTCCAAATCTTTTTTGTTTCTTTCTTCCCGATGCGAGCAAAGCGCCGATCAATCCCCAGAGTGTCGAGTAAACAAACACCGATGCTTGATAAATAAAATCGGATGACCTGAAATTATCAAACGACATATAGAAAAAAATCTCATAAAACAATTCTTGTTGACCAGCAATTATGGGACCAAGAAGAGGCGGGTAAACTGTTTCAGTGATTATAAGTAGAAAAAGACTACTGATGTATCCAACAATGCCACCAACAAACCAACGCAAAAATAGAATTAGCCAACCAAGCCGCTCCTTTGGCTGGCGATTGACGTCAGTGTTTGAATGATCCATTCGTGCCTCCATAACTTGGCAGATTTACTGAAAAACTATGTTAGTAAAGAATGATATTTTGATGTGGTTCCACCTCAGGATGGGAGCACATCAAAGGTAAGGCTTTGTAAATCTTATGGTGCGTCTGTACCTAGCACATTGAAGCGCAGTTGGTAAGGATTAGTCGCATTCCAAGCGCCATTAACACCGACAATTCGAACATAGTAATATCCTGGTATAGCATTGTTAAGCTTAACCATTTCTGCTGCTTTTTCATCCTTGGTAGAACTACCTAATAATTGTCCTGCCGCAATATGATTTTGACATTCAATATACTACATACTACTCTACATGAATTACGGCGTAGGTGGCAGGTACTCAGGCGGAACTTTGAGCAAGAGAAGAGGTTGGGGTACTTGGAAAAGCCGCCATCCCCCCAGCAGAAAATTAGGTAACTGGTAATCAATAACCCACACAGTACGATCATGGACAAAAACACCCTGATCGTCATGTTGCCATCCAATTGGGCTTGCTGGATAGCTTGAATTGAGAAATTGATAATTTTCTGCGATTCGCTCATTAGTTGCCACTAAATAGATGCCGTCCGGTTTTTCTATAAAAACTCCATTATGAGATGGCAGTTCGTCTGATAAATAATCAACGCTAAATTCATATCTGATTTGATTTGCATTTAAAAAATCTCGGGCTAGTCTTCCATCTCTTGAATGACCTGTGAGTTCGCGCTCTCTTACAATATAATATTGAGTATCATCAACTTTTATTAGAATAATCTCTGATAGAACGAAAATTTTTTGAGCAGTATGTAAAAGAGAGAGTACTGCTATGGGGTCAATTCTATCATCGTCTGTTTTTGGCAGATTGTCCAACCTGTCAACTTTATACCTTGTATGGTTGTAAACATCATATACTTCTGGCTCATATTCCAATGGATTCAATAATACCAAGCCCTGGGAGATGGTAATAAAACCGTCAGAGTTTGGTAGTGTAATTTTCTTTCCAGTATTTAAATCCAATATGTATTTTGAGTCAACATCGACCCAATATCCATCTGGAGAAACTCTCAGGGAACTTTTTGATAGTTTACAGGCTGGAATTACAACTTCCACCCGATCAGGGTATCGAAATGTTTCACTGTGTTGAGGACACCTGCATTGGAAGAGATATTGTAGGAATACAATATCTCTTCCCCACAGGCCATAACACCACGCGAAGCCTGTTATGCTAATAAATATTATTAATCCAAACAGACCGATATACCAAAGTCTTAGTTGCATTTGTTTCCTCGTTGTTAATTATAAGTTAAACATATCTTAAATCGATTATATTTATGGACCACCTGTACCTGGTATGTTAAATCGCAATTGGTAGGAATTACTCGCATCCCAACTGCCATTGACACCCACTACACGGACATAGTAATATCCCGGTGCAGCATTGCTGAGTTTTATCAGTTCAGCACGAGGAACAATGCCGAATACACCGCGTTACGGCTGGATATCATACCCAGCGCGCTGGACACGGCAACAAGGGAAAGAATAAGGAAGACGATTAATTCTGAAGTCATGGGCGCCTTTTAGGTAATTGGTAAATAGTAATTACTAATCTATTGGATCCTTCATCTCAGGTACTGAACGTACGTACACACCCACATCCACTTTGCGAGGAGTGAGCATCTCAGCAGTTGGGACAGACTCAAGCAATAAATCCTTGGTGTAAATGGCCTGGCGTCTGTCGGTAAACGAAAGTTCGTAATTGTCACCGAGGACGATGGCCTCGGTCGGGCAGGCATCTTCGCAAAAGCCGCAATAGATACAGCGCAGCATATTGATCTCGTAGGTGGAAGCATACCGCTGTCCGGGGGAGAAGCGTTTTTCATCCGTATTTTCAGATGACTCAACAAAGATCGCATCCGCAGGACAGGCTGCCGCGCAGAGTGAACATCCGATACATTTTTCAAGGCCGTTGTCGTAACGTTTCAATACATGACGGCCGCGAAAACGCGGACGAACTTCGCGCTTCTGTTCGGGATATTGGTAAGTAACCGTCTTCTCGAAAAAAAAGGAACGGAGTGTTTCACCGAGTCCGCGCCCAAGCTCAATAACGGGATCAAATACGCCCATTGGATTTTCTCCTCAAGTCACGATAAATAAAGGCCACCGCCACCATTGCGCATAAAATGGAAAGGAAGGGGATGCTATAGAAATAAATTTGATTATGAAATTCCTGTGCCAGCAAAATGCCCGTGGCTGTGATGAACAGTACCGCCAATGAAAGCGGCAGAAGTATCTTCCAGCCAAAAGACATCAAACGGTCATAACGGATGCGCGGCCAGGTGGCGCGGATCCAAATCATAAAGAACAACAGCACAATCACTTTCAACATCAGGTACAGCGGCGCGAGAAACCAATAGCGGTCTACGCTCAGGAACGTATCCTTCAAGAACCAAAACTCACGATACCCGCCGAAGAACAAAGTTGCGGTAATCATGCAGACCACGATCATCTTTTGATATTCAGCCATGAAGAATAATGCGAATTTCATACCTGAATATTCAGAGTGGAAACCTGCGGTCAACTCCTGCTCGGCTTCCGGCATGTCGAACGGTGCGCGGTTAACTTCGGCCAGAGTCACGATAAAGAAGATCAGCGCGCCGACAGGTTGAATCACCACGAACCACATTCCACTTTGCGCTTTGACAATATCAGCCAAATTCATGGAGTTGCTCATCACAATTGCAATCGCAAAACACAGGCCAAGTGAAAGTTCATAGGAGATCATTTGCGCCGAAGCGCGAATGCCGCCCAGCATGGCATATTTATTATTGCTCGACCAGCCCGCCAGCACAATGCCGTAGACCGCGATGGATGCAATGGATGTCAGATACAAAACACCGACATTCAAATTTGCGACATACAAAGTAATGACACGCCCAAACAAATTGAAGGATGTGCCCAGCGGGATAACGGCCGCAAGCACAAGCGAAGGCACAACGGTCAACACGGGCGCGAGTACAAAGACAAACTTATAAACACGCGAAGGTGTCAACTCTTCCTTGAAGATCAATTTGATCGCGTCTGCGATGGGCTGCAATAAACCTTGATACCCGGCGCGATTCGGTCCCACACGTACTTGCATACGCGCCAACGCGCGGCGCTCATATAAAGTTAAGTAGGCAAACCCTGTCAACAAGATCAGGCAGAGTACAAATCCTTTAATGACCCATTCAAGCCAGAAAGTCCAATCCATTACTTCACCTTCCCTGCGCCCTGAACCACCGCCGCAACAGGCTCATGGATCGCGATGCCCATACTGCGCGGCACCAGGGCCACACCTGCCGAAATCGTATCGTCTAACTTCACTACCACTTCAGCGCTCACCCCTTCAAAACTGATCTTCACGCGCGCGCCTTCAGCCACGCCCAAATTTTTCGCAGCCGATGGATGCAGTGTCACAGTCGCTTCGCCGATTCGCCCATCCAGCAATTGAGCGGGATTAACAGTCACACCACGATCATATAATTTATTGACTGGAACCGCCAGCAATTCTTTTTCTTTTGGACGAAGAGCCGCTTCTTTTCTGACCTTTGGAATGGTGACTGTTTTCCCAGCCTGAGCGGTCGGGACGAGTTGCACACCCAAGCCCTGTGTGTTCTCGTAGGTTGTACCGCCGTAATACAAGTCACCACGGCCCACGATCGGCCATTGACCATGCACCTCGGCAAGTTTTTCATAGTTGATATCTGTAAACGCATCCAGTGAATTTGCAAGAATATCGAACACCACAGAAACCGATGTCCCTTCCAAAATAACACCCATGTTTTTGGCAACTTGCGAAGTGATTGCGAAATCGGGTCTGGCTTCACCCTTGACAGGCACAGCCGCATAGAAACGCTGAACACGACGCTCACCGGAAGTGAAAGTTCCTTCACGTTCTGTATACGCTTGCGCAGGGAAGACCACATCCGCGATTTCAGTGGTTGCAGTTTCAAGAATATCCTGCACCGCTACGAACTTCGCGCCTTTGAGCGCCTTCGCCAAAGCGGGGTCATCTCCCACAGGGTCGGCACCGACGATATAAACATACTTACCTTTGAATGCTTTTTCCAGATCAGGCTCAGGGCGGAAACCAACTTCCCACGCGCCCTGATCGTTGGCTCTCTGCCAGACACCCACCAAACCGTTGTTCGGCCTGCCAATATGCTCGGTTTCTTTCAACAGCAAGGCACACGCAGAAGCAAGACCAGAGGAACCGCTCAAGCCAAGGCCTTCATTGCCGTAGAACACCATCGCATTCTTCGCTTTTGAAAATTCATCTGCTATCTTGCTTTTCTTACTCAGATCATTGACTGTTTTTACTTCATCGCCATATGCATAGCGGATGACAAATTTTGCAAATTTATCTATTTTGGTTTCGCGCGGATTTGCGACAATGAGTGTCGCGCCGCGGTCGGCAGCTTGCTTAATACGCAGCCACCAAATGGGAGCTTCCTGATACATATCCGAAGCCACCACGAGGATGGCGTCGCCTTTGCCCATCTGACCGATATTCGTCCCCTGCCCGACACCCACCAACGCAGTGATATCGCCGCCGCCCATGTCTGAATACAGGATGGATGTTCCGCCAACAGTATCAGCCAGCGACTTGAGATTAAAGAGGTCTTCATTCGCCAATCGGCCTGAAGCCAAAACAACGAAATCCTTTTTTGATTTTGAGAAATTCTCTGCGGCAAGTTTTATCGAGGCATCCCATGAAGCCCGCGCCAATTTTTCATCCTTGCGGATAAGCGGTCTGGTGAGGCGTTTTTTGCTTTCTGTGTAATGATAAGCAAAGCGGCCTTTATCGCACAACCAGATTTCATTAACTTCTTCATTCTGGCGCGGCATAACCCGTTTAACAACAATGTCACCGCCAGCCTTGGCTTCGCGGCGTGTGTTGAGCGTGGTATTGCACCCCACCGGGCATTGCATACAAATGGAAGCCTGCGCCTGTAATTCCCAGGGGCGCGCACCAAAGCGGAAATCTGCGGTGGTCAATGCGCCAACGGGACAAATATCACTGGTATTGCCTGAGAAAACAGAATCAAATCCGGGTTCAGATAATGAAATGATCTGTGTTGAACGTCCACGTTCGTCAAAACCAAGGACGGATTCGCCGGCCACTTCATCCTGAAAGCGGATGCAGCGCGCACATTGGATGCAGCGTTCACGGTCCAGCCAGATCAATTCGCCCAGCGGAACCTGTTTCTCGAAATGTAGTTTTTCGTCATAAATAAAACGGCTCTGGCCGGGCCCGAATGCCATGGTCAAATTCTGAAGCGGACATTCGCCGCCCTTATCGCAGACTGGACAATCCAGTGGGTGCGAGGTGAGCAGGAATTCAACCGTGCCTTTTTGACCATCCACAGCTTTATCTGAGGTGGTCATTACGACCATGCCCTCTGAAACGCGATTGGTACAAGCGGTTTCAAGTTTGGGCATAAATTGAATTTTAGGTTGACCATTTTCCATCACAACCTGCCCCGTGGCGCGATCTAGCACGGGGCGGCCGATTTCGACCAGACACATACGGCACATGCCGGCGGGTTCGAGTTTGGGATGATGACAAAAAACGGGGATATCAATACCTGCCATTTTGGCGGCATCAGCTACCCATGTTCCATCCGGGACCGTTACATTTATTCCATTAATTAAAAGCGTTACCTGTTTACTCATCAATACTCCGACTAATCCTGAAGTTCATCTCTATCAATACCAGCCTGCCTGAGAATTTCGCGCAATGTTCCCTGCGGCAAATCTTTGTGATGAAAAGGAACTATAACTCTTCTTCGAGTTTCAGGATGAAAATAAATTCTATGACTGCCTTTGCTCCTGTCAAGAACAAAGCCTTTTTTCTCAAGGGTTTTTATAACCTGCTGCGGCGTAAGTGATGGAAATTTAGGCATGAGCAGGTATTGTTAATGTGTATTCCAACACTTCATTTTCTGTTGGAATTTCTTCTCCGTACGCCAATAAACTTTCAATATAAAGTTCAATGGCCTCGCGCGCCATGCTCATGGATTCTTCCAATGTTTCGCCAAAAGTCACACAACCAGGTAATGACGGCACATTAACAGTAAAGCCGCCTTCCGGCTCTTTCCGAAGTAATACTCGATAACTCAAAGCGTCCATGTAATCCTCCAGCAGTACTACCTAAGATAATGGAGTGCGAACTTCAGCCTGTCTTATTTTCAGCACAAGCGTCCGTACTACTTGTTTTTTAGGATAGGTTCTAAGCCTTTACTACTTTTTTGAAATCTTGCGGAAATCTTTCGATACCAGTAACCACTGCCATCGTTGAGAATTCGCCCAGCGCGCAGAGACATTTGCCCTGCATTTGCTTTGCCACATTTAAGAGCAGATCCACATCGGCTTTGGCACCCTCTCCGGAGTGGATACGTTCCGTGAGGTTCTTCATCCAATAATTACCTTCGCGGCAGGGCGTGCATTTACCGCAGGATTCGTGCTTGAAGAAATGGATGGTTTTTTTCACAACCCAATCGATATTGACAGTGTCATCCAAAACGATCACAGAAGCAGAACCGAGGTCTGCGCCGAGTGTGCGGACGGTTGCATAATCCAAAATAGTGTCAAGCACTTTATCATCCACAACGATCAGCGAGGAGGAAGCGCCCGCAGGCATGATGGCTTTTACGGGGCGGCCTTCCTGAATTCCACCGCCGTGTTCGTAAATCAATTGGCGGAATGTGGTGCCGAATGGTAGTTCATAATTTCCAGGTTTGCGTACACGCCCGGAAAGCGAGAAAATCTTCACGCCTGCGCTGTCTGCGGTGCCCATCGATTTGTACCAGTCTGCGCCATTGGCCAGGATCATGGGTACATTGGTAAATGTTTCGACATTATTGATGATGGTAGGCTTGCCATATAAACCGAATGAAGGCGGAAATGGCGGGCGCACACGGGGTTGTCCGCGTTTGCCTTCGAGGGATTCGAGCAAAGCAGTTTCTTCGCCGCAGATATACGCGCCTGCGCCAAGATGGGTGAAAATTTTCAGCGAATATTCTGTACCGAAAAGATTGCTGCCAAGGCAGCCTGCTTTTTCCATCTCTGCGATTTTTTCGTCAAGAAAGGCGGCTAGCTGCCAAAACTCGCCGCGCAAATAAATATAGGCAACGGTTGCGCCAACCGCGTAACTTGCCAAAGCAAGACCTTCCAAAAATTGAAAGGGGTTGCTTTCCATGATCTCACGGTCTTTAAATGTACCCGGTTCGGATTCATCTGCATTGGCGACGACATAATGCGGCCAGTTCTTGTTATCAATAAAAGACCACTTCATACCGGTGGGAAAACCTGCGCCGCCACGGCCGCGCAAGCCTGAGTTTTTGACCACGTCGGTTACTTCTGCCGGCTGCATTTTTGTTACCGCTTTTTTGAAGGCGTCAAAACCGCCGTTCTTTTTGTACACCTCAAACTTGTTGAGGTCGGGAATATCACGATGGCGTAAAAGGACGTGAGTCATTATTTCACCTCCTTTTTGGTCTGCTTGAGGGCTTCGATCAATTCCAGTGTTTTATCGAGGGTCATGTTTTCGTGATACTTAATGCCATCTGGCCCTTGTGTCTGGAACATGGGGGCTTTGTCACAGGCGGCGAGGCAGGTTACAGCTTCGAGAGTCACGATTCCGTCTGGCGTGGTTTCTCCGACTTTTATTCCAAGATTCTCACACAGGTTCTGTATGAATTCATCCGCGCCGCGTAAGGCACATGGCAGGTCGGTGCAGATTTGCATGCGATACTTGCCTGCTTTTTCATCGTGATAGAGAGAATAAAAGCCAACGATCGAGGCAACTTCGGTCTCGGTGATGTTAAGCATTTTTGCGATATCCTGCATGGAGGCCTTGTTGATATATCCTTCTTCGCGCTGGGCAAGGAACAAAAGCGGCATGACTGCCGAGCGTTTTTGCTCCGGCGGATACTTGGATAATATTTGTTTTACTTCCTTCGGATAGGTTTTTTCAAGGCTCATCTGTCAATATCTCCGAGGACAATATCAATGGAAGCGAGGATGGCAACCAGATCAGCCACCAGGCATCCTTTAACGATCTGTGAAAGCACAGCCAAATTATCAAATGAGGGCGTGCGCAAATGTACACGAAACGGCTTCGGGCCGCCATCGCCTTCCAACATTAATCCTAATTCGCCGCGCGGCGATTCAACCGCGCTATAAATGGAAGCTTTGGGCGCAGGGAAACCTTCGGTCCACAACTTGAAGTGATGGATGAGAGACTCCATGCTGACGCCGATCTCTGAACGGGGCGGGGTAACAAACTTTCGGTTTCCAGAACGCACAGGGCCTAACGGTAATTTATTTAATGCCTGTTCAACGATCTTCAACGACTCACGTAATTCATCAATGCGCACCAAATAACGCGCATATGTGTCGCCTTCGGTGCGTGTGGGCACATTGAAATCATATTGTTCATAGCCGGAATATGGGCGCACTTTGCGCAAATCCCAATCTACGCCGGAAGCGCGCAGGGAGGGTCCCGTAACGCCATATTGAAGAGCAACTTCTTTGCTGAGGTAGCCGATATTCACCATACGGTCAACAAAGAGCGGGTTCTTCGTCAACAAGGCTTCGTATTCATCAATGCGTTTGGGGAAAATCTTAATAAAATCACGGACTGCTTTTTCAAATTCGACAGGCACATCACGCCAGACACCACCAGGGCGGAAGTAGGTGGTCATCATGCGCTGGCCTGAAACCAATTCAAAGATATCAAGAATTTGTTCGCGTTCACGGAAACAATACAGGAACATAGACATGGCCGCGAGATCAAGCCCTGAAGTACCCAGCCACACCAAATGCGAAGCGATGCGCTGAAGCTCGGTCAGGATGACACGTAAACCCTGCGCACGCGCGGGCACATCCAGGTCAACCAGCTTTTCGACCGCGATGACATACGCAAGATTATTTCCCATCGTATTCATGTAATCGAGACGGTCGGTCATCACTTCAGCCTTTTGATAAGTCTTGGCTTCCATGTTCTTTTCGATGCCCGTGTGCAAGTACCCAATATCGGGAATACAGTTGACAATAATCTCGCCGTCCAACTCAAGCAACAAGCGCAGAACGCCATGCGTGGATGGATGCTGAGGCCCCATGTTTAAGAGCATGGTTTCGCCTGTCAGTGCGCGCTCTGAAACAAGGTGTTTGAATTTTTCTATGCTGACTTCTTCAATCTGACTCATAACTATTCCTTTGCGTACGGCTTGCGCAGATCGATCTCATCAAAGTTAAATGTAAATTGCGGCTCTTCATAACCCAGTGGATAATCCTTGCGCAGCGGATGCCCCTCATGATCTTCCGGCATTAAAATTCTACGCGGATCAGGATGACCTTCGACCTCGATGCCGAACATATCGAGGAGTTCACGCTCACGCCAATTCGCCACACCGTACACACCCGTTGCAGTCGGGACTTTGGGACTGTCTCCGTTTACTGGGACTCTGATTTGCACTGAAAGATTTTTTTCGAGCGAAGTCAATTGATAGATCACATGAAAACGCGGAGTTGTCTGCGGCCAGTAATCGGTGGCAGTTAATGCCGAGAGTAATTCAAAATTATATTCATCCCGCAAAAGAAACAACGCTTCTATGATCTGTTCGGGTTTCAGGAACAGGTGTACTTCATCGCGAAATTCTTCATACGTCGCGCTAAATTTATCCTGCACCGCTTTTACAATGGGTTCGAGTTTTTTATCCATAAATATTTCCTAAAAACCTGATGGGGCTTTTAAACCCATCAGGTCTCCTATATTTACTTATACTTCTCAGCATATTGCTTGAATGATTCGCCTTTGACCTTCTCGTACACAGTCATCACCCCGTGGATCAAAGCCTCGGGGCGCGGCGGGCAGCCCGCCACATACACATCCACCGGCACCACTTCATCCACGCCCTGATAAATGGCATAATTATTGAAGACACCGCCGCACGAAGCGCAATCGCCCATGGCAATCACCCATTTCGGCTCAGGCATCTGGTCGTACAAACGGCGCAGGACGGGTCCCATTTTCTTTGAAACACGTCCCGCTACGATCATTAAATCAGATTGACGCGGGCTGGCGCGCATAAGTTCCATGCCAAAACGGCTCATATCATAATCTGAAGCCTGCGCTGACATCATCTCAATCGCGCAGCAAGCCAGTCCAAATAACATCGGCCACATGGCATTGGTTCGCGACCAATTCACCATGCCTTCAAGTGTGGTGGTCACCACACCCATATTTCCAAGCTTTTGCTCTACTCCCATTCCAAAGCTCCTTTTTTCCACGCGTATACATAGCCTACCAACAAGACACCAATAAATACGATTATCTCAAACAAGCCGAAAATTCCCAGTTTGCGAAATGCAATCGCCCAGGGTAAAAAGAACACCACTTCTATATCAAACAGGATGAACAATACAGCGATCAAGTAAAAGCGGACTGGCATGCGCCGCGTTCCTTCACCGTATGGATTCATACCTGATTCGTAAGGCATGGATTTTTCTTCTGAATTTTTACGTGGACCAAACAATTCCCCCAAACCTATCGCAATAAACGCTATGAGCGTTGCAACTGCGATCATCACTGCAATGGCAATATATTCCAACAACATAAAAACACCTCTTGGTGTGTGAAATCAGTGCGTGAAATCTGGCACGTTCGGCAAAGTATATCATAAGAGACTTTCATCATCTAGAGAAAGTGTGACATTTCACAAAATTGATGCTATTTGTCATATTGGGCAAATTACAGGAGACTTGCTCGATTTTTTTTCACAATCCAATCGATTTGAGCGCAGTGAATTAAATCAAAAGGACTGCTTTTCGCAGTCCTTTTGATTTGGGTGTATTTCATTTCAGTTGAAACCGTCCCGAAGGTTGGCACAAACGACCAAATTTTCTCAACAAAACCTTCGGGACGTTCTTTTTGTCAACTCATTTGAAACACACCCTTTTGATTTCTCATAACTTTACTATTTTAATCGCCTAGATAATCTCTCAAATCGTGGCTTCTTGTAGGATGCCGTAATTTACGCAACGCTTTTGCCTCGATCTTACGGATGCGCTCGCGCGTCACATCAAAATAGCGGCTCACCTCCTCCAGCGTATGCTCCCGGCCATCGCGTAAACCAAAACGTAATTCAAGCACCTCGCGCTCACGATCTGAAAGTGAAGCCAATGCATGTTGCATTTGCTCGCGCAGCATTTCACGCGCCGCAGAATCTATGGGAGAGGGCGCTTCTTCATCTTCAATGAAATCGCCCAGCGTACTGGAATCCTCATCGCCTACCGGACCTTCCAGAGAAACGGGCTCCTCAGCAGAACGCAGTACGCGATTCACTTTTTGTGTAGCGGTATCAATGCGCTGCTGTAATTCCGGGCCAAGAGCTTGATTCTCTGTATGTGCCTGCAAAATTGTCTGCACATCTGAAGCGGAAAGATAACCAACCTCCACGGCCAGCTCGGCATTGGTTGGGTCTCTGCCGAGTACCTGAGTCAGGTGTCGCTGTGCGCGCAGAATGCGTGAAATGGATTCAAACAAATGGACAGGAATACGAATGGTACGCGCCTGTTCCGCGATCGAACGATTAATGGATTGACGAATCCACCATGTGGCATAGGTACTGAATTTAAATCCGCGGCGCGGGTCAAACTTGCCGACTGCGCGCAGCAAGCCCATGTTGCCTTCCTGAATCAGGTCAAGTAGTGACATGCCGCGTCCCAGATACCGCTTGGCAACGCTGACCACCAAACGCAGATTGGCATTGATCAAAGCCTGATTGCCCTCCACAGCACGCGCGTGGATCGAGTCTATTTCGATCAGCAGTTCTTCATCAGGCGGGAGGTTGCGGTAGAGGGTGCGCTGGGCAGGGAAGGAATACTGGTCGCGGACATGTGTCAGCAGCCACTCAGCATATTTAAACGGGAGCAGGTATAGGTTAAGAAAGACACCGTAGGCATGTCGGGCGAGGTTATCCCACAGGTGATCCACTCCCCAATGGCCGTTATCCAAATAGGCACGGAAGTAAGAGGGAGAATCAAATTGCCAGCCCGCGTGCAGTGATTGTGATTCGGCAATCATCAAAGCGAGGTTGGGAAGTTCATGATGAAGCTGCTCGGTATCTTCGATCAGGCGATCCCACGAAGTGAGCATATCTGAAATCAGGGAATGATAAATGGAAGCCGCAAGTGAAACCCCTTTGCGTTGATTTAATTTACGCAGCGCCGTAATGAAGCGGTCGGCCTCGCTTAGTGTGGCAAGGCGAAACTCGCTGTCTGAGTTAAGCAGCTTGACCAAGCCGATCTCGCTCAGATACAAACGCACCGGGTCTTCAGAAAGTTCGAACGCGAGTTCCTGCGAACGCAAGGGCAGGATATCTTCAATGCCGTCTTCATCATCTTCCTGCTGCTGCGCAAGCAAAGATGCATCTGGCTCGACAATTTCGTCAGCCAGCATATCCAGCGAGAGTCCGTTTTCTTCAACTAACGATTCTAAAACGGGGTCTGCCAAAATATCCAAATCTGCCGATTTGGATATAGGCATGGCTGGCTGAGCCTCTATCTTCGGCTTGTTTTTGGGCTGGGTACTATCTTTCGTTTTTGTTTTAGCGGTAGCGGGCATTGGAGTCCCTTTCCCTAATGGCTGCTTATCAAAAAGATTTGAAGTTTTTTATTCATACGGACGATACGCGCCTTCAAAAAACGCCTGTGTCTGGCAATCACGCCTGCCGTTTTAATCCCATTTTTTTCCTGGCCTGATCCAGATTATGAATCAGTTTTGCAATCTGTAACGTTTGTTCTTGATACATTTTTTTATTTACGTCATCCTGCTGTTGATCTTCCTCCTGCAGAAAGCGCAATTGATTCATATTATTCATCGCATTCATACGGCGCAAGTCCATTAATCGCAGAAGCAATTCCTCAAGCGCCTTATCGTCCATCGGGTCAGGATTTTCCATTTGCGCGAGCAGGTCTTTTGAAGCATCGCTCACCAGCGCAGGCAAATGACTGAGTACATAATGGCGGTGTTCGTTTTCATCCTGTTCCACAGCCGAACGCACGATGCCGAACAACAACTGATGGTCAGTATACTCGAAGTCATCCACGGCCAACGCGCTTAACCCGAACTCTTGCAATTGCCGATCGAGGCGGTATAAAAATTCAGGCTTGCGTAACAAAACACCCAGACAATAGGATTCGATCATTAAGGTCGGATTGAGCGCCACAAGCGGAGTTTCAACCCGTTGACGTTGAGCCGTCACCCGCGGCTTACGCTTCCCTACCGCAGCCGGAACCTGCGCACCCATCAACACGCGTTCATCTACCTTTAGCATTCGCGCCAGCGCCTGACGATAGGTGTCACGTTCCATGGGGCTGGGCAGGTCTTCAATTAATGGAAGCACCTGCGCCGCAATTTGATTTTTTACTTTTGCATCATTCAGGTTTTGCCCGGCCGCCAGCGCATCCATAACATGCGTGACAATCGGTTTGGCATTCTCGATCAGGCGCGCCCATTCCTCTTTATCACGCGCCACAATTTCATCGGGATCCAAATCATCCGGCATAGACGCGACCCGCAGATCAGCTTGCAGGCGGGCTTCGTTGCGTAATAATCCGCGTGCATCGAAACCTAATTCGCCTTCGCGATCCATGGCGGAGCGTGCGGCATCGAGTCCGCGCAAGACGGCTTTTTGTCCGGCGGCATCAGGATCCAGCGCGAGGACGATGCGCCGTGTGGAACGTTTCAACAAACGCAATTGATCTTCAGTCAGCGCCGTGCCCATCGGCGAGACCACATTCTCGTAGCCCGCTTGATGCAAAGCGATTACATCCAGATAACCTTCCACGATCACAGCCTGGTCTGCCGTGCGGATCGGCTTGCGGGCGCGGTCTAAGCCGTAAAGAATACGCCCCTTACTAAAGAGCGGCGTTTCAGGTGAATTCAAAAATTTGGGAATATCATTCGGGTCAACGATGCGCGCGCCAAAGCCCGCCATCTTTCCATTCTCATCACGGATCGGAATCATGATGCGATTTCTAAATTTATCGTAGCTGGTGGATCGAGAATTGGCAGATGAGTCACCCTCACGAACAGACAACATTCCAGTGTCAATCAAATCCTGTGAGTTGTATCCTTTTGACGCAAAATGTTTTAGCAGGTTATCGTATCCGGGCAGAGCGTAGCCCAGCCCAAAGGTTTCGATGGTTACGTCGCTTAATCCGCGCTTCTCGCGCAGATAGGTTAATATCTCTTTGTTGTCAAATAACTGCGTTCGATAATAAATAATTACATCTTCAAGCAAAACGCGCAAATGTTCATGCGCTTCCTTAACTTCAGGCTTTTCAGTAACAAAAGACTCAACCTTCACGCCCGCGCGGTCTGCCAGTTTTTGCAGCGCACCTTTGAAATCCAGCCCTTCATGCTTCATCACAAACTTGAAAATGTCCCCGCTTTCATTACATGCGCCATAGCATTTCCATGTTCCCAGTTCGGGCCAGACCACAAAAGCGGGCGTGCGCTTGTTCTCGTGAAACGGACAGAATCCCGTATAGTTCTTGCCCGAATGGCGCAGTTTCACACCCGCCTCGGAAACAAGGTCAACGATATCTATCTTGGATTTAACTTCATCAATAGTGGACATATTTTGGACAGAGGGCCAGGGACAAAAGACGGAGGTTAGATTTCGTCCATATTGTAAGACGATTCTGTTTCTTTGACTTGATAAGCGGGTCTTAATGAATTGCGAAAGGCGTGCAGTTTGGATGCAAGAATACGGGCGTTCTCTTCTGCTTGATTGAGAATCTCAATATTAGTGATGAACTTCCTTCGGCGAATAATGTGAAGACATGCGACTGTTTCAAGTAGAGAGCGAACTGCCATTCCTAAAAAACGGCTTTGCTCTGAATCGCTTTGCGCGGTGGAACCTTCAGCAATATTCAAAGCTACAGAAGTCGCTGCCCGTATAATTTGCGACTTCAAATTGTATTCTTCACTCTTCGGAAGTTGAGCGGAAAGGTCGTAAACCAAATCAACATACGCAAGGGCAAGTTGATAAACCTCAAGCTTCTCAAATTTGAAGGGCATGGAACTCCTCATGGAAAAATAAAATGAAGGGCAAGAGAAATAACAGGGTAATTATAGACGATAAAAAAGACCGAGACTTTCCCCGCCTCGGTCTTTGGTCATTCTTCCTCGGTCCTTTCTAGAACCCTTCGAGTTTGCTCAGGTCTGCAATTCCGTTCGATAGCGCCGCGATCTGTTGCAGCATTCCCAAACGATTTTCTTTCACGGCTTTATCTTCCGCCATGACCAACACCTTATCGAAGAATGCAGTGATGGCTGGAATGAGTTTGGTAACCGTGTTCAGGAATTCATCCACGCTATTGAAGGTTGAAGGTTGAAGGCTCAACGTTTTATAAAGATTCTTTTCTTCCGCTTCAACAAGCAACTGTTCACTGACCACTGACTTCTGATCACTGACCATTGAACGTGTAATGCGGACACAGCGCGCGAAGCCATCTAAAATGGACGACCAATCTTCGCGCTCCACCCAAGCGGACAACTGCTTCACCGCCCGAACAGTCCCCGCAGGGTTATTCGATTGCTCCGCAAGGACAGCCTCGACGATATCATGCTTATATCCCATATCTTTCAACACAACTGACAAACGTCCCGTGATGAAATCCAATATTTGCTTTTGCACATCGGCTTTGACTTCAATGGGCTGGGTTTTCGCAGATTTTTTGACAGCTTCGGTTAAGTCAAAATCAACGTTGTGTTCGATCAAGGGCTGGACAACACCAATCGCTGCGCGACGTAGACCAAAGGGGTCTTTCGCACCCGTGGGAGCAAGTCCTGCCGCGAAGAGACCCACGAGAGAATCAAGCCTGTCTGCCAACGCAATAGCTAAACCAGTTTTCGATTTCGGCACAGTTTGATATTGTTCGCCAATCGCGGCAGCGACCTCTTTTTGTTCGCCGCTTCGCAGAGCGTATTCGCCACCGATGATGCCTTGCAGGGATGTCATCTCGGTCACCATTTGAGTGACAAGATCCGCCTTCATCAAATGCGCGGCGCGGCGAGCATAAATGGCCTCATCTGCTTCAAGCTCCAGCATGGGAATCAATTCGTTGACCAATTTCTCAATGCGCGTGGACTTATCCAACATGGAACCAAGTTTGGTGTGAAAGGTGAGGCCAGAAAGCTGTGCGCGATAATAGTCAAGAGGATTCTTCACATCTTCGCGGACGAAGAAGTTAGCATCGGCAAAGCGCGCGCCGAGAACATGTTCGTTCCCTTCGCGGACGATGTCAATGTGGATGTCGTCGCCGTTGCGGATGGCGATGAAGTGAGGGAGGAGCGTGTTGCGTGTTGCGTGTTGCGTGGACGGACGCACGGGGAAGTAGCGTTGGTGTTTTTTCATGACCGAGACTAGAACGTCGGTCGGCAGGGTCAGGAATTCTTCGTTGAATCCGCCCATGACAGCGGTGGGCATTTCGATAAGGTTGGTGACTTCGTTGAGCAGACCATCGTCGATGATGGCTTCGCCGCCGATCAATGCTGCGGCTTGGTTGACTTGTTCGACGATGGAGGCTTTGCGTTCTTCTTTATCTAGCAAAATGCCTGCTTCGCGAATCACGTCAAAATATTTTTCCGCCGAAGGGATTTTGATATCTGGCGAGCCGTATGGGCGCAATCCACGAGAGACATTACC
>Ga0105048_10000870_pt1 | contig 48116 bp, 48 predicted proteins | sample MAT05_FD_78382 | JGI IMG/M metagenome (GOLD analysis project Ga0105048, IMG submission 78382) | Freshwater microbial communities from Lake Fryxell liftoff mats and glacier meltwater in Antarctica - MAT-05 | ecosystem: Environmental > Aquatic > Freshwater > Ice > Liftoff microbial mat | place...
ATACTCTGGTTGTGTGCCTTATTTTTACCTTTGCTCGATTTGAGAGTTTGAAATATTTAGTAGCATTTGTAAGCAATACACCAAACAATATGATAAACAAGCCAATTAATTGTCTGCCGTTTATGAGTTCATTTGCAATTATACTACTTGCAATAACTGTTACAATAGGATTAATATAAGTATGTGTGCTTACTAATGCAGAAGGTTTAACAGAAAGCAACCAGATATAGGAAAGGTAGGCAACAACAGAACCAAGGAAAACAAGAAATAGCAGGCCGAGCCACGCTGAAAAAGGCACAGCTACTAGCGAAAAACTACGCCGTTCATTTCTAATGGATGCAATGATAAAAGAAGCGATTCCTGCCGATATGAGTTGTTGTGAAATATTCATAAATGTGGAATGGCTTGAAGGGTTATTCTTGGAATATAACGAACCAATGACCCAACTAATAGAACTAATTGCCAAAACAACAAAGGCCGTAATACGCAAATAGTTATTTGTACTGTGCATTGCACTAACGTGCGCACTTCCATTAAGAAACAGTAATAATCCAACAAACCCTATTACAAGACCGATAGTAATAAACTTGTCAGCAAAATAACTTTTCCAGTTTTTCTTGTCTATTGCTATGAACCAAAATGGGCCAGTAGCTATCGCAATGGCTGCTTCGGAAGCTGTTACATATTGTTCTCCCCAGGCAACAAGGCCCGTTCCTCCTGTAAGTATAAATATTCCTACAATAGCATTTTTTCGCCAGTTGATAAGTGAATTTGCCTTTTCTCCTTTGGCTAATAAATAGCCAATTATTAATGTACCCGCTGCCAAAAAACGGATACCGGAAAGCATAAAAGGAGGAAAGCCTTTTAGTCCGAAGGAAATAGCTAAAAATGTTATTCCCCAAATTATATAAATGTTTGCGAATGCCACTGGCACTAACCATTTGTTTTTAATATTATTCATTATTATTACATTTTTTTGATTGTTAATTTTTGAAATGAAAAAAGGCTTTACAGTTCACCGTAAAGCCTTTTAAAAGAGTTAACTTTTAGGATTTATATACGGCAACATCGGTGCATACACATACAACAACAACAACAATGCATCATCAATGTACTGGCATTGCTATGGTTCATCATCATTTTATTTTTTAGTTCTTGTTTCATTTTTATTCTTTGATTTGTATCAAAAAAAATCCCCCGGGAATGTATCGGAGGATTTTTAAATTTATGATTAAATATAATTTATTTACCCGACACAATAGTTTTTAAGCGACCTATGAAAACAACAACACATCATTCTTGATGTATTGCAAACGTTATTGTATTTGATAAATTTTTTGTTCATTTTTATTTATTAAAAACCAAACCTTTTTCCGGTCTTTATTCAGGTGCGAAGATAGCACTTAAATTTATCCTCCCTAATTTGTAAACTAAAATTTTTAATACTTCATGAAAACTTAACACAGCAGTGGCTTTGCTGCACGTCTCTGAAGGGAAGGGTTGCTGATAATCGGGTCACCGCAGAGAATTTCATCTGACGTCCTCACGGAACCCTGCTTGAAAGTCTCCATTCACACGGCTCCTGGAGTTCGCCCCCCCTTTTGTCAGCGGTTCAGAATTATAATTTCAGTACTGATATGTCGAAGGCCTTCGGGAATAACCAAGTGAACAAATCGCTGATAAAATGGATATTTCTTACACTATCATTCGATTTCATATGAAAAATATAAATGTAAAGTTGCATGTATCATCAATGACTGAAGTGGTGGTTAAAGCTATCAGGCATCTATTATTCTTGTAATTTTCTATCATCTAAATATGACTTGTTGTATGGCAACACCTGCCACTATTGGTAGCTAAAAGTGCCTGGCATTGAAATTACCTTTGTGTTTAATAATACACTAACACAAGGAAAAAACTTATCTCTTTACTTACCTTACTATTATTTGTATCAATTCGTTTGGACTCATTGACAGAACGATCTCGAGTAAAAATTTCAGTTCTGCAATGATATGGGAATATTTAGGCAATGGCACAACATGAACTTCTGCCAAAGTGGCGCCAACAAATGGTCTTCACTCCTGCCGTATACAAACAGGGCATACCATACTATTGGATCAGGATATCATCCTGAATGATACAAACCTTTCTTCAGGTTCCGTTTTTGAAGTGTTTGGCAAACTCGAAATCATAGAAATACTTTTTTCAATCGTGTGAATGCCACATCTAAAGTTTACAATAGCCCTTACAGTATAATTCCCGTTTCCTGAAAAGACATGTGAAGGCGAAAGAGAATTTGAAGAATTAGTTATACCACTCGCCGGATCGTCAAAATCCCATTGAACAGTATTTATCCCATAAGATGATGAAACTTGAAAGTTACCTTGTGCATTTTGACAACTGTCGGCAACCAAAATAGTACCTGTGCATGCGAATGGAGGTGCACAACTAATAATATTCTTTAATATTATTTTTGTAAATGTTCCACAGGTAGCGTTTACTGTTGCTGTCACAGAATAAGTTCCTGTATTTGTAAACGTATGAGAGGAATTTAAGGCATTGGATATATTATTTGCACCACTTGACGGGTCGCCAAAATTCCACGTAATAGAATTTATTGTTGCTGTTGAAAGTACAGAAAATGGAATAAAATTCTGCAAACAAGTATCATTTGTAGAAATTATTCCATGACAACAAAGCCCAATGGAAATAGTTCTACATATAGCTGAAACAGGAAAGCCCAGCTCTTGTATTGAAACACAAACATTATAAACTCCCGGACCGGAAAATATATGGGTTGGAAATGGCGAAAGACTTAATCCTGTTATTGTAACAGTATCGTTTGTTCCGCTCGCCGGGTCGTCAAAGTCCCAAAAAAAATAAGGAGAGCTACTCGTTCCTAATGCTTGTAGATCAAGTGTCTGACTTGTACACGTATCGCCTAAAATTTTTATTCTGTAATTTGCGCATTTGTCAAATTACCAAGCGTCAGCAATAATGTTGTTATAGCAATTAATTTTTTCATCTGTATACTTTATGCATATCGGTACGGTGAAAGTACAGGTCATCGGCTCACTTGTGCACATTTTATCCTTACGTCCCCTCGTAACAATACCTGAAAGTGTTCCTTTAACCGACTTTTCTTATCTATCACAAATGTAACCAATACATCCTGAATTTATAATTGAGCTGTGAGGAAAACCTCTCTTGCAATAAAGTGTCTTTACTGTATGATGATTTTTTTGTACGATATATTTCTGCTATTGTCAGTCGTCTGTACAAAATAAACTCCTTTCGGTTCTTTACTAATATCAACTATCAAATTGTTCGATGGTTTAACAGTAGATTGAAAAACTCTTTGCCCTAAAAGTGTTGTAACGAGTATTGAATGTAGTTTTTCGGACGATTGGACAGTAAAAATTCCTTTCGATGGATTTGGATAAATACTAATTTTAGATTCTTGAACCAATTGATTAGTATTTCCCAAAACAATATCATTATTATCCAACAAGTTTGCCGCCTGATAATAAACCAATATGGCACTTTCGCCAGAAGGTGTTGAATTCCCCCAGGGAGTTACGTTGGTTACAGGTATTTTATTTCCGATAGCTGCGTTTGCAGTATCTGCTTTTTGCCTTCCTACACAAACCACTCCCAAATTGGTTTTATAAACACCAAACATCTCTGTGTTATCGCCTCCTGCCTGCGTGATGGTGTCCCATTGTCCCACAATTAAGGAAGAATATTTTGGAACGTGAAATTGAGCGTCATACACTCTTACAAAGCTATTCCAACAACTATGTCCTCCATAATAAGGGTTTGCCATTTTTTGATAGGCGTTGGCTGTCGTTATAGTTTGTCGTCCCACTGCCAGCACGCAGACATCTCCGCTACTGGTTACTTTCATATTATTTTTTGCTATTCTAGTGGTATTCACATTCGGCCAACCTGTATTGGGGTCAGGCCAGCCGTCTAAATTAGGATCCGTGTGTGGAGTTCCAAGCGAACCCGTTCCTTCTGCTAATTCGGCCATATATGTTGAATTAGTAAGTACGCCATCAGACAGTCTTAATTTCCCAAGCCAGGATTCGTGAATATTTCCATTCGTTCCTGTAAATTGATTTTGGAAACCATAGGCGCTTCCATTACTACTTACAGTATTCCCTTCCCAAAAATTCTCTGTATTATTTCCGTGACAACGAGCACCCACCACAATTTTATTATTGGTATAATCGATCGCTAAAGCATCTATATACTGGTCGGGTGTAGAATTCACCGTATCGCCTGAAGGGGTAATTTCATGATACAACCGGTTCCACCATTTCAGACTGCCTGTGGAGTCCATTGCAATTACAGCAGGTTCAAAATCCGGAAGCCCTCCACCGGGTAGTACACTTTTAAAATTCATGCCGATGTACACATCATTATTTCGTCGATCAATGCTGATACTTGAACCACCATAAACAGGTGTCGCCGAAGCAGAATATCCCGTATAACCGGGGCTAACTGCAGTAGGAGTAATTGGGTCGCATGGACCATTAAATAAAATATCAAGTGGCCACTTTCCTTTGCGGGTACCTCCATTTCCATCCGCCAGCGTAACATTATAATCAGAGACAGTCCACGAACGTAAGTCACATCGTCCCCATATTTTAAGTGCTATGCCACTGTAAAGTACAGAGTCAATTCCTCCCAACGTATAGGAAGTGGCCGGAGTTCCACGCCATTCACCGTGATGGGCTGTCCAATGTGTTCGCCAGTTGTTTACCACTCTTCGGTGCCCTTGTTGATTTAACCGATATATCGCGCTCCAGTCATAGCCGTGAGCTTCACCACTTATATAATACACTTCTCCATTATTGCTAACATCCCAGGGATGATAATCTTTTGGACCCGACCTTGCCCATACCACATTGATCCACGAACAAGCTGTAGGCACGCCGGAAACAAAATTATTATTCAGTTTTGCAATCATGTAGCCGCCATTGTTTGGATCGGTATCAGCAGTATTGCAACTGATATATAAATCACCTGTTGCACTATAAGGCAAGGTATTTGTTTTCATAAACCGGATATCTTCTACAGCTCCCTGCGGAAAATGAACCACATTCAGCACTGTTTGCATATCCTGTGAGAGATGAAGAATGAAACCATATTTATTTGTTCCAAGGGAATTAGGAATGGTTGTGCTATACGTTAGTTGAGTTTTCGGAACACCAGCATGTATCCAATTCAAATCACTTGCATAACCACAAACAAGAAACGTTCCGTTTGTAATCTGCAGAACATCATAAAATGTTTCTTTACCACTATTTCCGGCATAGGTAACAATATTGGTTTGAGTATATGCAAATTGATATGCAACGAGAGAGAATAGTAGTAGTATACGTTTTTTCATTTACAATATTTATATTTTTAGTTGTTTTTCTGTTTGATGTTGTCGTTTATTTCGATGTTTCGATGTTCTTCAAGGATGCAAAATCTTGAAACGCGAAGGAATGTCTCCCTCGCATTCCAACCCACGCGTGTTTGTCATCGCGTTCTATTCTGCAAGCGCAAATGTATACAAGACACATGACATCTGTATGCCATCTATTAAAGGATTATCTTTGAGAGAAGCCAGTACGATCTTCAGTGTTTGTGAAGACGGTACTAGTGTTAAGTTCTATGTATTATGGCGTGACCTTCGCAAAGCCTCAGGTCGGGCTTTCCGTTCCAAGCCGCTTCCGATCATGGTCTCGTTCTTCAAGACGGAAGATGCGGGCTTTCCTCTACAATCCCTCACGCTGTCGTCACTTTGTAATGAACATAGCACTAGCATCATTCCTCATTTTTTTACTGAATGAGTATTAATTAACTTTCTTCTATCCCTAAGTTTTTATCCTTGGCTCAAGGTAGGCACGCCAAAAACACCTAACAAAACTGCTAATAAGGCGGGGACGTACTTTTTCATTTTACTCTCAATTATCAATGATTATTTTCTGAGTTGCTTTCTCGTAAGGCGTTTCAAGAGTGATAAAATAAATACCACCATTCATCAAACCTTTTATTCTTTTGGAAAATGAATTTTCGCCAGCTACTACATTCTTCAGGACAGTGTTCTCTATACGTTTCCCATTCGCATCCTGAATACTAATTTTTACTTCGGAAATGTTGGTGAGGTTAAAGGTAACTATAAAATTTCCTTCGTTCGGATTTGGATAAACCTGCATCCTTAGCGTACCAATGCTTTGTTCATTTAAATCATCGATGCCAACCGTTTTTCCTTTAATAATATACACCTTAAAAACCTGACTACTTGCACTACTTTGAGTACCCGTGTTTGTGAAAAAGATATTCATTGCAGTACTGCTTATACCGCCATATATATAACCTACTAGAGTGCTGTCTGCTTTAAAAGCATCAACATTAAAAACTTCATTCGTGTAGTGAGGAACGCTGTCTATTGGAATAAATTCTGCACCGGCGCCAAGTAAACTTGGCATTTCAATGGGCAGTTTATATTCAGCCATTATACCTGCAGAATTTCTGGTTACGCGGGCAATAGTTTTTACAAAAGGCACATTATTGTCTTGAACCAACACACTTGAACTGTCATAATACTGAGCAATACCGCCAAAAAATACATTGTGCATCTCGTTGCTCATTGCAGAATAGATTGGTAATGTGGCACAGTGGTAATGGTTATAGTACTGTTGAAATCCACTATTCACAGTATAATTTACACTATCGATTGTTACTGCATTTAAAAAAGGCAAATCAACGGTTGTCTGAAATACGCCTGAAAAAACTGTGATGCCCTCTGCCCCATTTGGCAAAATTTGTGACACGGCATTGTAATCTCTTCTGTGCAAATTTATTGAATCTATAATAGTTGGCAAATGATTAACAGTAATCGATGTACCGTCATCTGCCATCTTGAATTTCCGAATGGCGTTTGTATATACTTGCGTATAAGTTGGATTTCCCATTGGGTTATAATTACCATCAAACTTATTTCCTCCTATCAGGTAATAGGTATCATTAATCTTTTTAAGATGCCCGCCTGTAACAGCAAATTGTGCATCACTTAGTTGCCTGAAATAGCTGGTCAATGACGATCCGTTAATTACTGCACTAATTACTGCAGGAACATCAACCGCAGTTAAATAATCAAATGTTTTTCACTCGGCTGTAGCGATATCGTAGCCATATCCACCAACAACATACAAGAAGTTTCCTTCCTGATGAAATTCCATATTGGTTGAGCTTAACCGTTCCTGCAAGGCAACTGAAAGTGAAGTAATTGGAGCCGACCACTTTTGGTGAGTTACCGGGTCAATAACAAGTAATTGATTGGAGTTCCCCGCCACATCAAAGGCCGCAAATGGTTGTCTACGATGAAGTCCATCTAGTCGTCTGCCAATAATTAGCCACTTCCCATTATATTGCCCAAAGGCATATGTCTGCAAGCCGCCAAGTCCTGTTATATTTATTGGTTCAATAGATATATTGAATGGTGGTGTTTGTGCATACGAACTAGATGTGAATAAAGCTGTAATAAGCAGCAGTATTGATCTACTTTTCATTAAATTCATTTCCTTATTTTTTCATGAGTGTTAGAATAGAGCGTATCATATTGTCTCCGTTTTTACTTATGTCAGATTGAAAGTTTGCAACTCTCCACTTAAACATTAGCAGCCGAAAAGTCCCCATCACAATGTGCAATAATTCGTCGGATGATACTGCATTCGTAAATACATTTTTTTGTTGTCCTTCCAAAATGATTGGCTTCAAGTGTTTCATTTTTATCCCCATTATTTTTGATATCGTCTCGTTGATGCGTTGGCTTTCTTCCAGGAGGCCGTCAGAAAATACCGCTACCACGAAATGCGGGTTACTTTTACAGAACGATAATTGATTTTGCAACAACATTGTGAATTTTTCTTCTGGATATTGTACGTTGGAAACTGCATTTGTATATCGTTCATCCATATTATTTGCAAGATATTCAAGTAAGCCAATAATTATTTCCTCCTTGCTTGTAAAGTGTCTGTAGAGTGCGCTTTCAGAAAAGTTCATTTCTTTAGCAAGATTCTTAATTGTCAAACCACTTACACCAGATGAGGTAAGTATTTTTCCTGCGGCCTCTATAATTCCAAGTTGTCTATCAGAAATTGCTTCTTTCATTCGTTCATTACTTTTTTAACAATGAAGAATACATCCACACTTGTTTTTCCTGAAAACGAATGTAGTCGCTCATTAACGCATTAGTTCCTTCATCATTCATATCTGTAGCCGATGCTAGTATTTCTCTTTGCATTATGAGTATTATTCTAAATGCTTCAAGAATTTGTTCAACTGCAACCAACCCATCAGAAATCTTTTTACTTTCCTTTATAGATGATGTTTTAGAATATTGAGAATAACTATGTTCAGGTGTATGACCCAATGTTAATATCCGTTCAGCTACTTCGTCAATTTTTAACAATAAATCATTGTAAAGTTCTTCAAATTTTAAATGCAACTCAAAAAATTTTTCACCTTTAATATTCCAGTGAAAACCTCTTGTATTTTGATAGAAAATTGAATAGTTTGCTAATAATACATTTAATTTATTTGCCAAATCACTGGCTTTATCTTGGTGTAAGCCTATTGCATTTACTTTTTTCATTGTTAGTCGTTTAGATTTCATTAATTATTGCGTAATAGATTTCATTCTTAAAAAGGCAATTCCTAACCAAACAACTGAAGCTGTCATAGCAATTGCTCCAATTAATACAAACGCTGGAGGAAAACCGAAATATACTTCAGCTAAAATACCAATTGGCATAAGAAGTCCGGCTAGTGCCAACCAAGAAATTGCTTTCACATGTTGGAGTATGCCTCTGAAATGTAGTATCAGATAACCAATCAGTATGTTTAAAAAAGCGAACAAATTGCCGTGAACATGAGCCAGTCTGCTTTCAAAGTGGGTTCCAATACTATAAGAGTCTACCCATTCTTGTTTGCCAGGAGCGAAGTCACGCAGATAGATTAATAAAAAGCCATAAGCCATGAAAAATCCCATTGTCAGAAAGCCAATTGCTATGTTGTTTTTTCCAATCATTTTAAATCCGTTTATGATGTAAGTGAGTATTCACTCACAAAGGTAAGTGAATTCCAATGATCGCTCCAAATTTTTCTTGAATACGTTTAAATATGTGATGAAAACTATCTGAGACTGCTGGCATCTGGCCCTTCTGGCCCTTTGGCGTTGAATTGTGTAAAGCTGGTGATCGGACGGAAACCAAACTCACCTGTCGGATAGCAAAGTTATTATAGTGATTCTCTTATAAAGCGAATGATCCGAGAAAGATTTACTCCACAGTTAGCTCCAATAAAGTCTTGTGCTATCTAACCGAAGCTGTACTGCTTTGAACTCTCTATAAATAAGAAATGAACTTTTGACATTTTTAATGTTGAATTTTCTACGTTAACTTTTGCCTGTGTTCAATAACATGTTTGGTAATAATATAAACGATTAAACCAGTAATTGTACTAACTATTGTAGAACCAACGATCAAAACATATCCGACTTCCGAAATATTTTGATACCAAGTATTATAGTCCAATGTGATCGTTGTTTTTATGAAACATGTTCCAACTTTATAACTTATCAACAAAAGAAAGGGGCTAGTTAAAGGGTTTGAAATAAAGGCTGCTGAAATGGCAACCAATAAATTAAAACGAAATATTTTGTAGAGCAATAAGGATAATATTGTACTTAACCCAAAGGTTGGAAAAACACCCCAAAAAGCACCGATAGCAGCTCCTAATGCTATCTCATGAGCACTTCCTCTGGCATTATAAATCTTGCGCACGTTAATTTTAACCTTCCTGAAAATATTTAGGATAAAGTTTTTACTATCCGCTGATTTCATTTTGAATATATCAATACAGGCACTTTGGTTGTATAAGTCAATTCTGCAGATTTACTTGGCAAAAATAACATCTCGAAAAAACCTTTTTCCCTATTTGTAAACATAATCAACATTTCGGGTTTCGTTTTTTCAACATATTTCGTAATGGCGCCTACAAGAGGAAGTTCCAGATTGTTTTTTTGAATAGTTAATTTCATATTCTCAAATTCCGTTGTAGTGAACAATTTTTTATTCTTTTCAAACTTCTTCATATCAACTACAATAGATGAATAATGCAACACTTCAACATGCAAAGAAATTTCCTTAGAAAGTTTTGAGATCTTAGTCAATTCAGTTTTAAGATTGTCGAAATCAGACAAATACGTAGCATTCTTCAACGTTTTAGCTCTATAATGGCTTGGAATGACCATTACGGGTACTTTAGAATTATTCACTATATATGAAGTATACGTACCCATTATTTTTCTAAGCATACCGGCACCTTGCGTGGCCATACATATAAAGTCTATTTTTTGCTTTTCAGCATAGCTGATTATACTTTTCTCCGTTGAAATGCAATTATCAACAACAAATTTTATCGCTGAGAATTTTGCTGTCTCCTTTCCCACAATAGCATGAATAAACCTTTTAAGATCTGCTGAAAGACGTTCCAGTTCTTCATTCTTATACACTTTAAAAAAAGTATCACTCCACCTTGTAGGTTTCATAATATGAATTGCATGATAGAAAATCACTTCCAGATCTTCTGTTTGTGCTGCGAGAATTCTAGCAAATCTAATTGCTCCTTTTGAATTTGCCGAAAAATCGGTGGTCACTAGTAATTTCATTTTTTAATTTTTAATAATGGTCATCATTAATAGATTATCGTTCTTTCTTTCCTTAGGAATTAGTTACAATGTTACAGTAATACTATTTAAAGCATTACATTTCGTAAGTATCTCTGACGTGCATTTAAATGCATTCTTTTTAAATACCGTGAACAAAGTTAAGGTATTTTATTTGCGCTGAATATGACTTTTGTCATAAAACCGGATGCCATTTCTATGCGCTTACATTAATTGTAAACAAATCTATTTGTCGTGGTTAAAGCTTCCATTCCCGAATGAGTTCGCACAATGAGTCTTCCGCGCTCATGTACAATACTAAAGTATACTTACCTTAAAATAGTTTTTGTTTGGCTCCTTGCAATTCTACCACAATTTTCACCAATTTCGTTATCACAATAAATATCGTAAACATCAAATTATCTGTCGATGTTGCCTATATGGTAAAGCCTGAAGTATCGCTATGAAGTTTTACCAAATGGTTACGTGAAGGAATCTCATCCGCAAGTTGATATATAAGCAGACTTAAAATTCCCGCATTCACAAGGATTTTCTAAATAAAAATGTTTTCAATACAACATAGATATATCGATATGCAGTACATAAAACCTTGGTAATTGGTTGTGATTTCATCTGCGGAAAGCTCGTCCTTTAACTTTAATAGTGATCCCCTTGTTGCTTTGTTTGACACCGGCTTTTGTTCTATAACAATTAAAAGTCTCCAATCTTTTATACCGCATTCATTCGAAGAATGATGGAAGGCACTTACTTTAGACATAGCAAGCTCCTTGGCTGTTTTTCCGAAGGGTCAATGACAGAATTGTAATGAATTTCAATTACCTGTGGGTCTTATAACTTATACCAACTTTCCAATATCTCCACAACACTCCCGCATTTCATCTCCCTCAATATCCATAAACCCAACAAGATATTCATGTTATTCTCATATCCAAAAAAGGCTTGGCAAACAGCCTCCGCGCTTCTTCAAACTATCATCGTCTTTGTCTCCCACTTCTCACAACGTAGCGAGTAAGCACACTTCCCGAAAAAAAGACTTGCAACCCAATAGGAATCTCTTATTTTTATGGCCTGAAAAAATAAATATGAAGGATCCATTCAAACAATCTGCCATCCAACACAGTATTATCATTGCCTTGTTTTTTGCATTGGCACTTATTTACAGCTACCCCGTCTTTCAGGGAAATGTGCTTTCTGCAGGAGATACTGTTCACTGGCGGGGAATGAGCGAAGAGGCCCGGGCATGGGCTGAAAAAACAGGCGAAAACCCGCTCTGGTCAAATTCAATGTTCGGTGGAATGCCAACCTTTACCCATTATGTCAATGGCAACTCAAACCTGATCTATCCAATACAATCTACACTCGTCAACCTTATCCCTTTGCCAGCCGTATTTTTCCTGATGGCAATGGCTTGCTTTTATATGCTTATGTGTAGCTGGAAAATCAATCGCTGGGTTGGTGCGATTGCCGCCATCGCCTATGCCTTTGCATCGTATAACCTGCAAATTATTGTAGCAGGACATAATACTAAAATGTTCAGTATCGCCTACCTCCCGCTCGTTCTCGCAGGAATGCATTGGGTCTATAATCAAAAATATTTGCTGGGTGCCGGAGCCGCATTGATAGGGCTTTCACTCATGATTTCGAATATGATGTACCAGGTCGATTATTACCTCTTGATGATCCTGGTTTTCTTTGGTATCGGTTACCTGCTGCAAGCCATCAAGGCACAAAAAATTAAAGAATTTGTGATCGCTTCTGTTATCATGTTGGGTGTTGGAATTTTATCGATCGGGCCCAGTCTTGACCTGTTTATGGTGAATAAAGAATATGCAAAATACACCATGCGCGGTGGTCAGAGTGAGATTACGATAGGTAAAAGCGAAAAGAAAAGCAGTGGTGGTCTCGATAAAGATTATGCCTTTCAATGGAGCCAGGGTATCGGTGAAACATTTACCTTATTAGTGCCAAATTTATACGGTGGTGGTAGCCGAACAGATGTAGGTACAAGTTCAAATACCTATGAGACACTCACCTCACTGGGTGTTGGCGAAGAAGGTGCCGAACAATTCAGTCATAATGCCTCTACCTATTGGGGCAGTCAGCCTTTCGTTTCCGGTCCTTTCTATTTTGGCGCCATCGTCATCTTCTTATTCGTATTAGGACTATTCATCATTAAACATAATTTTAAATGGATCTTAAGCGGCGTGGCCCTTCTCGCTATTATGATGTCGTGGGGTCGAAACTTCAGCGCCTTCAATTACTTCCTCTTCGATCATCTTCCTTACTTTAATAATTTCCGTACCCCAAGTATGATCATGCTGGTGGCGGGTGCCATGATGTGCATCCTTGCTTTCTGGGCATTACACGAAATCATCACAGAAAAAATTGATTCGAAAGAACTGATGAAACAAGTAAAAACATCGTTGGTCATTGTCGGCGGACTTTGTCTTTTATTCGGTGTGGGCAGTCGGATGTTCCTTAGTTTCAGAGGAGATAATGATGATAAACTGAAAAGCGGATTGATCCAGCAATTGGGAAACAACGAACAGGCGGGTACTCAATTATATGAAGCCGTTGTTCAGGACAGACCGGCCATTGCCATGAAAGATGGTTTCCGTTCCCTCGTCTTCATTCTGCTCGCAGCCGGTGTTCTGTGGATGTTTGCCCAAAAGAAACTGAGTATGAAAGTGGCTCTTGCTTCTTTGGGTTTACTGATTTCTGTCGATCTCTTAGGCATAGGTCTACGTTATATTGGAGAAGACAATTATATGTCTAAAGAGGAATTTGATGCGCAGTTCAATGCTCGCCCTGTCGATCAGCAACTGGATAAAGATCCTGATCCTTATTATCGTGTCTATGATCTGACACAGGACCCGTACAATGAAGCCATGCAGGCTTTTCATAATAAATGTGTAGGAGGTTATCATCCAGCGAAACTGGAGATTTACCAGGATCTTATCAATAATCAACTTTCCTCCGGAAAAATGAATGCACAGGTTTTAGATATGCTAAACACTAAGTATATCATCTTTAACGGACAAAACCGTGAAGCATCTATTCAACCAAACCCTGGAGCTTGTGGCAATGCGTGGTTTGTGAATTCTGTAAAAACAGTGGATAATGCCGATCAGGAAATGCTGGGCATGAATGCCGGAAATATCGGTGATACTGCGCAGGTGGCGAATGCCTGGGATGCAAAACAAACGGCACTTGTACAAAAGAAATACTGGAAACAACCGTCTACTACGTTTGAAAAAGATAGCAGTGCAGGTATTCAATTAACCAAATACGGACTCAATGATTTAAGTTTTAGTTCAACAAATACGCAGGATGGGTTTGCTGTTTTTTCTGATATCTATTATCCTGCGGGCTGGAAAGCGTATGTGGATGGAAAGGAATCTGAGATTGTGAAAACCAATTATGTATTACGTGGTTTGTATCTTCCCGCAGGAAATCATAAGATCGAATTTAAATTCCATCCTGAGACGTATTTCAAATGGACTAAAGTCAGCCTGATCTCTTCGATCCTGATTCTCATCCTTGCGATCGGTGGTTTGGGGTTAAGTCTTAAGAACAGATTGAAAAACGAAGAGTCCTGATGAATTTCCTGATCCGTGAATCTGCTCCCGGCGACGAAGCCCTGATTCTTTCTTTTATTAAAGACCTCGCGGTCTACGAAAAAATGTTGGACGAGGTGGTGGTTACCGAAACCCTATTGCATGATCAGCTTTTTGTAAAGAAACTCTCTTGTTGTCTCCTTGCCTTTGAAGATGAAATGCCCGTCGGTTTCGCTTTATACTTTTTCAATTTCTCTACCTTTCTTGGTAAGAACGGTTTGTATCTCGAAGATCTCTTCGTACGTCCTGAGTTCCGCGGCAAAGGTTATGGTAAAAAACTATTGCTCCATTTATTCGATATTGCAAAGAAGCAGCATTGCGGACGTATGGAATGGGCTGTTCTCGACTGGAACACACCTGCCATCGATTTTTATAAAAGAATGGGCGCTAAAGCCATGGATGATTGGACCGTTTTCAGAATGCAAGTTCCTTCCTGATTAAATCTAGCGAGCAGGCCTCAGCTTCGGGAAAGCGGTCGCCCGCATCCTCTCGTCTTGAAGAGCGAGACCCTGATCAGGAGAGTTCCGAAGTATCGGAAAAGCGAAAAAGCGAGTGCGCCGCCCAAATTATTCTTTCTAAAATTTTAGTATACCTGTTTTAAATGAAAAAACCTATATTTGTGCACAGATAGCAGAAAAAGGCTGTCACGAGGCGAAAAAAAACGCATTCCTATTTACCAAAAGGACTCCTCAACAATTACAACACACACATTTTTTGAAACTTTTTTTTTGAAATTATTTTATTTAAAGCATGGAATATAATACCTCCCGCGAACTGATGAAGATTCGCGAATACGGTCGTAGCGTACATAATATGGTGGCTCACGTAATGACCATTGAAGACAAGGAAAAACGTCAACAAAACGCAGAAGCTGTCATCGAGGTCATGGCGATCTTAAACCCACAAGCCAATGCCATGGAAGATTACAGGCATAAATTATGGGATCACCTGTTTCTTTTATCCGATTATAAACTGGATGTTGAAAGTCCGTATGAGATTCCTACCGAAGAGTTGAAACAACGTAAACCAGATCCAATTCCTTATCCGAAAAATAAGATACGATGGAACCATTTTGGGAAAACCTTTGAGAAGATTTACGACAAAGCTTTGGCTGAAACTGACGAAGAAAAGAAACAAGGCTTTATACAAGTGTTGGCTCTGTTTATGAAAGTTGCGTATTCGAACTGGCATAAAGAGTCTATTCATGATGATATGATAAAGGATGAATTATCGCTGATCAGCAAAGGGCAACTGACCTACGATCCAGCTCTTAAGTTTAGAGATTTTGTAGATAGTACCGATCTGCCAACCATTAATCCTGTGAATCCTCAAGGACTTTCTAAACGAGCTTTCAGCAGGACCAATAACAATAACAACAACCGGAATAATAATAACCGCAACCCGAATAGTAATATAGGTAACATGGGTAACAACATGGGCAACATGGGGAATATGGGTAACAATAACCGGAACAACAAGTTCAAGTTCAAGAAAAAAAATAGCCCCAATAATATCTAAGGGTTCGTCTGTTTTAGTACTTTGCGGACTATGAACAGCTTTGAAATTTACGGAGGAACACCGCTCTCGGGGGAGGTTACCCCACAGGGAGCGAAGAATGAGGCCTTGCAGGTAATTGCCTGTGTGCTCATCAGTGCAGAAAAGATAACGATCCGAAATATTCCCGACATTACTGACGTTCGCATGCTGATCGAACTCATTGGAGATCTTGGTGTAGAAGTAGAAAAACATTCCCCGAACGAATATTCCTTTCAGGCAAAAACAGTCAACCTTGAATTTTTGATCAGTCCTGAATACAAGAAAAAATCGGGTAAATTGAGAGGTGCTGTCATGCTGGCCGGTCCGCTCTTGGCCCGTTATAGAAAAGCATATATCCCACAACCCGGTGGCGATAAAATAGGGAGACGAAGACTTGATACCCACATCCTTGGGTTTGAAAAATTAGGCACTGCCTATCATTACAACGAAGAGGAACATTTCTTCGCACTGGAAGCTAAGAATCCGCTCAAAGGAACCTACATGTTGCTGGACGAACCATCGGTGACTGGAACCGCAAATATTTTGATGGCCGCCGTAACGGCTACCGGCAAAACCCGTATTTACAATGCCGCCTGCGAACCCTATGTGCAACAACTTTGTCGTATGCTGAACAGGATGGGCGCGCGTATCAGCGGTATCGGATCCAACCTATTGACCATCATTGGTGTGGAACAGGAAAGCCTCAAAGGATGCGATCATACAATCCTCGCTGATATGATCGAAGTTGGTTCGTTTATCGGTCTGGCTGCCATGACCGGTGGCGACATTCTTATCAAAGATTGCAATGTAAAACATCTCGGATGCATCCCTGATACCTTCGCCCGACTAGGAATAGAGATGGTCATTCAAAAAGATAATATTCATATTCCGGCACAGGAACATTATAAAATCAAACGATTTATTGGAGGAGATATACTCACGATTTATGATCATCCATGGCCGGGTTTTACACCAGATCTAGTAAGTATTGCGTTGGTCGTTGCCACACAAGCGAGAGGAACTGTTTTATTTCATCAAAAAATGTTTGAGAGCCGTTTATTTTTTACAGATAAACTGATTGATATGGGCGCGCAAATTGTCTTGTGCGATCCGCACAGAGCGGTGGTTGTAGGCCTTGATAAACACTTCTCGCTTCGTGGTAATACCATGTCTTCGCCTGATATCCGCGCCGGACTGGCCTTGCTCATCGCTGCACTTTCTGCTCAGGGAAAAAGCATCATTCAAAACAGTGAACAGATCGATCGGGGGTATCAGAATATTGACATAAGGTTACAGCAACTGGGGGCAAAGATTAGGAGGATTGAGTAGGCGTTTTTATTATGAGAAACCGTATTCGATGTGGCGTTGAGTTGACGAATACCGCAGACCTCAAGGTAGCGATCAAAAAGCGGAGTATACCTTCGTAGCCAACAAAATAGACAAACCGCTAGCATTACCCAGTGCTTTTTTGTGCCTTCACCCTCACTGCAGTAGTTTTAGGTTTGTTAGCACAAAGTCGTCAAATGATTTTGGTTCGCGTCCTGTGATATTTTTGACACAGCCTGTTGTTTTGGGTGTTTGTTGAAATCTTGGAAAATAATGTAACATGATCATTACTAAAATAAACATTGAAGGAATCCCTTCCTTTCGTTTTGTCAAAAAGAATGCCACTAAGTTGGGCGAAATGAACGTTATTTTTTCACCCAAACCACTGCTCAGTTTTTGAGCCATTTCCGTAAAGGTGAGCGTTTCGTTATTTGTTAATTCATAACTTTTGTTGAGATGCTTTTGTGGTTCAGCCAGCACCTTTGCAGCTACTAAACCAACATCATCAACATCTATTAAGGTGAATTTTGCTTGTCCTGCCGGCAAGTATATTATATGTTTATTCACTAAGTCGGAACGTAGCGTTGTAGTAAAATTTTGCATAAAATAGGCAGGTCGTAAAAAGGTATAATCGATCTTATGGTCTTTAATAAGTTGTTCAATTTTATGATGCGGAATAATTTTACTGTTCTCAACACCTTGAACTGATAAAAAAACAATTTGTCTGACATTACATTTTTTAACTTCTTCAATGAGCGGTTTAAAATACTTTTCGATATTTGCCAGTTGTGGAGGACGAAGTAAAAAAAGAATATCTATCTCTTGAAGTGCAGGCTGAAAAGTGTGGATGTTTTCAAAGTCAAAAGTTACCATTGAAACATTGTATTCTTTTAGCTTGTCTTTTTCTTTTTCAACATTTCTTACCCCTGCTATTACGTTCAAATTATTATTTTGATTGGCAAGGTGCTGTACCAACGACAAACCCACATTGCCTGTGGCTCCTGTAATTAGAATATTCATTTTGTCGATGGCCATACTGTTTTATTTTTTATGTCGTGTTCTGTAGCATTGGCTATAACTTGATTTCAACGCCAACATTTAAATTTATCGATTTTGTCTCCAATTACAAAAATAACCGTTTGAACATTGGTTTTATGTAAAAAGATTTGACCAGCTTCTGGTTGCTATGGTAAAATACACAGTTTGGGTTCCTGCGAGGACATTATGATGTTTTCCTTTGCAATATATTCTGCCCCATATGCGGGTCTAATAAGTTCAAATAACGTTGGAAGTCCTGTAAATAAATTTAGACATCAAAACACAAGTTCCAATGCTGATACCCACAAACAAGCGTACGCTTCACCATAGAATGGTTTATCTGCTGTTTCGTTCGTCTTTAGTGAAATAAATAATAAACTGTCTTTCAATGGCAGGTACTGAATTAGCTCTTCTTCATGTCCCACCTACTTCCTATTTATTCTTCTTGTATCTCATATCAGGTGACCCGTCTTTCTTCAATGTTTTTGATTCCTTGTAACGTTTATCAGGTGTCCCGTCTTTCTTCAATACGACACTCGCATTAGGAACGTCCTTCTCAGGTGTCTTAGTTGCTTTTACGGTTTGGCTTGTAGCCTGTGTGGTTTGCTTCGCCGGCGTGGCATTTTGTCTTACAACAGGAGCCGTTTTTGTAGAAGTCACTGTTTGTTTCACTGCTGCTTTTGGAGCCTGGGCCAAAGAGGCCATGTTGAATCCTATAAAGAGGATCAGCACTAAAAAAATCTTTTTCATTTTCGAATGTTTTTATTTTTGAATATCAAATATAGATCGGGTAGATGGCATAAAACGCTAAAATTACTAAAGTCAGTTTTAGATAACGTTGGCCAATAAGACCTGTAGGTGAATTTGTCAGATTCGGCAGAAGGATATAGGATTCGGCTGTATTACTCTCCTTCTGATATAAAGCCGGAAGTGTTTGTGATGAAAAAGGAAACTACAATCCTTTACCTCTTCAACATTTCGCGTCTCGCCACTGTACTTTAAGAAGACATTCACAATCATTGGATTTATACGTCGGAGTGGGATTCTGAGTCCTGCCTTGTCAATAATGTATAAATATGGCACCCATTTATCCGGTTTCAAAAATAGTGTGGAAAAAATGTTTAATTATTAAAATGATTTTACTATCATTGTATTCTGAAAAATGAAATGTAATATGAGAAAAACAATTTATGGCGTAGTTGCTTTTTTTGCCATCCTTACCTTAAGTAACAATGCCATTGCACAAACAGCGAATGAAGACTTAGTGGCCGTATACCGTTGGTTAAATACTCAGGATAATAACTTTGTAACCCTTGCAAACGGAGAGATTCAGGAAGGTCAGCTGCTACAGTGGAAGTATAAGGATAAGACATTTTTATTTTACGCATACAAGACGCCAGGCCCGGACAGAGTAGCTGTTTACAGATGGGAAAACCCATTAACTAAAGACTTTGTGAGCATCGCAGAAGATGAATTAAGCGATAGCGATATGCAACTCAGAGGTTATACAGGAAAACGTTTGCAGTTTTATGCGCCAATTCGTCGCGAAGGAAACCACGTCGCTGTTTACCGTTGGTTGAAAACAAAAACAAAAGACTGGGTTACAATTCCTGAAGTAGGTGATACCGATAAGTACACAGACAAAGGCTATAAAATGAAAACCTTCCAGTATTACGGTGTGATTCGCAGTGAATACCAACGATAATCTGATTTGATAAATTCGTAGAATCCCGGCATGCCGGGATTTTTTTTTATGTCCAGCCAGCCTTTTTATCAGTAAAAGAATTCCTCATCGCCTTGGCCGGATTCGGGTTTGCCATAGCCCCTTATCCACAAAATTGTTCGCCACAGGTGAATATTACAGACCTGCCTAGCCGTCAGGCGTAACACAGATAAATACATGCCATCTCTTCCTTGACGGGGATCTGGGTTGTTTAGTACTAAATGGTCGTAAATACAGAAGCATCTCCTATTCTCTCGAAAAAGATTTTAGTACCCTCCCCAGTTAAAATCGACTGTCTTTTTAGTATCCGGGTGAAGGCTTAAGAATACAGGACAGGTCATGGCAGCGTGTTCCAGAATTTTTCGCTCTTTATCTGTGTATTTTTTATCTGTAGGGAAATTAAATGTCACCTTAATTTCGAAAATCCTGCGCTGAGGATCAGCAATCATGATCTTTTCAATATCCACTTCGGTTCCGTCAATATCGATAGTATGTGTTCTGCCTGCCATGCCCATAATAGTCAGCATACATGAGCCAAGTGCGGTTGCGACAAGATCTGTGGGACTGAACATTTCGCCCTTACCTTGGTTATCTTTAGGTGCATCGGTTCCGATAACAGCACCGCTTTGCAAATGAGTAGCTTCCGTACGAAGTTCTGTGGTATAGAGAATGTGGGAGGTCATAGAGTATGTTTTTTCGTAAATTTACATTAGTTTTGATATTCCTTGAAACACTTTATATTTATACTATCCTTTTTGTGTATTGGCCTTCTGCAAGCTAATTCGCAGACCCCTTCAACAAGCAGGGTAGATTCGATCAAAGCAGCCAATAAAATAAAACTTGATTCTATCCGTGCTTTCAACAAAGCCAGATCAGATTCCAATAAAGCAGTGATTGCCGCGCGAAGAGATTCTTTGAAGCAAGTCAGGGAGATTCGCGAAGTAGCGAAAAAAGAAAAACAACAGGCGAGAAAGAAAACCAAAAAGAATACTTCTCTTGTGAATTTCACACAGTCAGATTATAACAGTGCAGATTCTCTCAGAGACTTTACACGTGATTCTATCAAAACCGCCAGGGAAATAGTAACCGAAAAGAGAAAGAAAGATCTGGAGAACAGGAGGGAAATACTTCTTGCAGGAAAGAAAAAAAAGATTCAACCTCTTACCCAGGAAATGGCAGGAGGTTTCAGACTGAATAGCGATGGTTGGTCGATTTTTGTTCATAGAGGTTTTCTTAAGGAAGAAGAACATAAAACAAGTTTCCTTTCCATTGATTTTTCTGAAAAGAAACATCCTAAAGAGACACGTACACAAAATGAGCTTTTTTCAGTGATGTACCCAAATGAAGTGAAACCGGTACCGTTTAAATATGGCAAGGTGAATAATTTCTATCAGTTCAAGATAGTATACGGCGGATCAAAGGAACTGACAGGAAAACTCGATAAAAAAAGCGTCATCATCAACTGGGTATATGGTGCGGGACTTTCAGTCGGCTTATTGAAGCCTTATTATCTTGATCTCCTGGTTCCAGAAGGAAATATATATGTGCGCAGGTTCCAGAAATACAGTGAAGAGAATAAAGAATATTTTCTTGATCTCAATAACCGTGGTACGATCTTAGGAGGAGGCAGTTTTACGAAAGGAATAGGTGAAATGAAACTACAACCTGGCCTTCATCTACGTTCAGGTTTCAATTTTGATTATTCCACCACGCGCAAAAGCTTTCTTGGTGTTGAGATTGGTGCTAGCGTCGAACTCTACACCAAAGAGATCGAGATTATGAAGAATACAAAGAATAGTTCCTATTTTATAAATTTTTATGCCGATATCCGTTTCGGCAAACGTTGGGAATAGATCAGGATGTCTATCGCTTCTTCACTTTCATCGATAAAATAACGACATCTTCCGTAGGTCTGTCGCTTGCATTACGGGCCACCAACGTAATCTTTTCGACGATTTCTAAGCCTTCCACTACTTCTCCGAAGACAGTATAAGCACCGTCAAGATGAGGTGTTCCTCCAATTGTCTTATAATCATTTCGCATCTGCTCGGTGAATTTACTGCTCTTGCTTTTCTCCAGATTATCTAATTCGGCATCGGTAAATGTTTTACCCTGAACAATATAAAACTGGCAGCCACTTGATGCTTTTTCAGGATTCCCGTCTCTTGCAGCAGCCAATGCTCCTTTCTTGTGATAGTATTCATCTCTGAACTCGGCAGGGATCTTATAGCCAACATCTCCGCTTCCAAGCATAGCACCATTCGCTGTATTCTTACTTTTAGGATCTCCGCCCTGTATCATAAAATTTGGGATCACGCGATGAAAAAGCAGACTGTCGTAAAAACCTTCATCGGCCAGTTTCAAAAAATTCTCCGTATGTTTTTCTACATCGGCAAAAACTTCTACTTTAATTGTTCCCTGTGTGGTTTCGATAATCACAAATTTATTTTTATGCTTTCTTGCAAACGAAGAAAGTGACAACGAAACAAGGAAGAGCGCCAGTACTATTTTTTTCATGTTTTTTATTTATTTCTGATGGGGTAAAAATAAGAAGAGATTCCATCGCATCACACTTCTGCCCAAAAATTTTTAATTTCATTTTACCACAGGAAACTGTCACCTGATAGTATGTATGATCTTAAAAACTGATGATCTCTGGGATGAAGTAGTACATTTGCAAAAACTGATAGCTGAAACGCATTATGCGAGTATTTAGAGGACTGGAAAATTTACCTGTATTTAAAAACCCTGTGATCACGATCGGGACCTTTGACGGCGTTCATCTCGGTCATTACAGGATCCTTGAGCGGTTGCAAAAAAAAGCAACGGAGATCGATGGCGAAAGTATTCTTATCACCTTTGAACCTCATCCCCGACTTGTACTGGCATCAACACAACCACCTATCGAACTGCTGACAACCTTGGATGAAAAGATTAGAGCCCTCGATGAAATGAAAGTCGACAATCTAGTAATTGTTCCTTTTACAAAGGAGTTTTCAGAAATTACAGCGCAAGCTTATATAGCGGATTTTCTGGTTAGCCATTTTCATCCACATACCTTTATTATTGGCTACGATCATCATTTTGGAAAAGGCAGGCATGGAAATTACCAATTGCTCGAAGCCGAAAAAGAAAACTTCGGATTTAACCTAGAAGAGATACCAGTCAAAATGATTGAACACAATGCAATTTCCTCTACAAAGATTCGGGAAGCATTGCATGCAGGCGACATACAAAAAGCCACAACCTTTCTTGGTAAACGTTATTCCATCACCGGAAAAGTTGTAGAAGGAGAGAAGCGTGGACGACTGATCGGGTTTCCGACGGCTAATATAGAAATTGCTGAGACGTATAAATTACTACCTGCAAATGGTGTTTACGCTGTTTTTGTGTATTTAAACGACCAATGTTTTGGAGGCATGATGAATATTGGCGTAAGACCAACAGTATCTACGGCGAATAAACGATCGATTGAAGTTCACCTGTTCGACTTTCATGAAATGATTTATGGGGAAGAACTGAGGGTAGAATTTATTGAGCGTTTTCGTGAAGAAAAAAAATTCACAGGAATGGATGAACTTCTGAAACAGTTACAACACGATAAAGAAATCGCATTGTCTATTATTCACGCCTCTTCGGTTTAGGCGCAATCTTTTTAACATCATACACAGGAAGGAAATACCTTTTTCCGTTTTGCGTATACATTATCACGGCATCTCCCCTGAATGTGTAAGCTGGTGTATACGCTTTCCCAGAATCCACTTGTTGAGAAAAATTTGCATAGAGATCTCTATTCACCCGAACTATATACAGCCCCTTTTGTGTCGCAGTATCCGTTTTGTGTTTTGTTGCCGATTCCAGCAGATCGCAGGGAACAGGCGTATATCCGAACCAAACAGAATCTGCTATGACATTACCCGATAGGGTTTTGATTGTCAGCTCATAGACCCGGCCAATATCTCTGTTTCCATTCCTATTTTCAGAGTAAGTACCACTAACATATTTGACATGGCGACACTTTTTCTTCTTTGAGAAAGCCATCAACGATAACGACATCAGCAAACACAAGGGAACGAGCATTCTCATACAGCTAAAATTTTTGCAGTTATTTCTTTGAGCATATCAATATCGTTTGATGCCGTATTAATTCCTATTGCTTTCAGGTTATACTCGTGTATCAGTTCAAGCACCTCAATAGTTTGTGCTAAATTATAACGTTGTGCGTAGCCCTGATAATCTTTGACAAAATATGGATTTATTTTTAGTGCCGCAGCTATATCTTTCGGACTCATCTGCTTTGCATAATGATATTGATATAGTTTTGAAAACTGCGAATAAAGCATCGTGGTTACCAGCACCAATGGTCCTTCTTTTGGATTGGCAATAAAATAATTTACGATCCGGTAACTTTTTTCGGTTTGTCGCTGAAGGATGGCTCCATAATACTGAAATACATTGTAGTCTTTACTGATACCAATATATCGTTCAATTAATTCTGTGGTAATTTCCTTTTGCTCCCCCACATTGATCAGTACTTTTTCAAGTTCATTGGCGATCTTTTGAAGATCGGTGCCCAGATAAGTCCCTACTAATTCTGCATTCGACGGACTGATTTTTATATGTTGAGTGGTACAAAAATTCAATATCCAATCGTTAAGCTGATATTCTTTAATCTTATCGAAGGTCAGATAGACACCATTCGCCTTGATGGCTTTGAGAATGGTCCAACGTCCGTCAATTTTTTTATATTTATGTGCGATCACCAACACCGTACTTTCAAGAGGTTTGCGGATATAATTTTCAAGTTCGCCAAAGTCTTTTAGCTGTGCTGCTTCCTTTAGAATGACCAGACGGCGTTGCGAAAATGCCGGATAACTCCTGCATTCATTCACAATCGAAGACCAGTTTGCATCCTTGCCGTAAAACGTTTTAAAATTAAAATCCTTCTCATGGGATTGCAGAGCGTATTGCTCAAAGGCATCGCACAGAAGATCGATATAAAAAGGTTCCTCGCCATCAAAAACATAGACGGGTTTTAACGCTCCCTGTTTGATCTGGGCAATCAGTTCATTCACTTCCTTCATACGCTAAGCCGGTTGGTCTTTCATGATAATTACAGCTTCTTCTTTTAGCAAAGGCATCGCGTTCAGCCTCATCAATATCTGGGCTACCGTTACCACATCTTTATTACAATAACGGACAATACGATCAAGATCATCTTCTTTCCAGTAGACGCTTGCCACAGCGCTTCCGTCGATATCGTCTTTAGGGCTATCGATGTCTAAAATAGTGGATAGAAGATCGACTGAGGTAAAGTTTTTATACTCTCCGAATTTCCAGAATTGTAGCGTATCCAGCATAGGATTTTCCCAGGGTTTTTTATTCTGAAGATCGCATAGAATCTCCGGTAAAGGAATTTGATTATTGAAGGATCTCCGGCAGATATAGGGCATATCGAACTCTCGGATATTATGACCGCAAAACTGTTTTTCTGCTGTCCGGAAGAATTTATTGCAGACCACTCGAAAATCTTCAAGTATTTTTCTTTCGTCGTGCCCGGCAAGTGTTTTTACTTTTAAGGTAAACTCGCTATTTGCTTTAATAAAGTAACCAAGCCCGATACAAACGATCTTTCCGAACTCGGCATAGATCCCAGCTTTTTCAGAAAAAGAAGATGAGGTGTCAGAATTTTCTTTGTCTAGTAAGCGTGATTTCTTGTCCCATAATTTTTGATGTTTTTCATGCAACTGATCATAACTTTTATAGAGAGGGACGGTTTCTATATCAATCAGCAATAGGTTTTCAGCTTTTATCATGTAGTAGGTTATCCTGTAAAAATAATAACAAATCTTTATACTAACAATATTACATTTCCTAGGTCATTGTTTACCTTTGTTCGCAAACATTTTTTATTATGGAAATCAACTCAAATGAGCCTCGCAGAGGTTTTAACCCTAACTGGATCTATATAGGAATCATCGCGCTTTTACTTGCTGCCGGTATCTATTTGTTCCTCACTAAAAATAAAGCAGAGAATACAAATGAAGAGCTTACGAATGAGGTTGCCATTGTAAGTAACGACAAGGCCACTATGGAAACAGAATACAATGACGCCCTGAAACGGTTGGACGAAATGAAAAGCCAGGGTGTTCAGATGGATAGCCTGTTGAATACGAAAGATGGCGAGATCAGTGAGATGAAGAATAAGATCGAATCTATCCTTAAACAAAAGAATCTCACGAAATCACAACTTGATGAAGCGAATGGCCTGATTACCGAATTCAAATCCAGAATGTCCGGTTACCAACAGCAGATCGCAGCACTTAAGCAGGAAAATGTTCAGTTGAACGAAGATAAAAGAACCCTTACCGAAGAGAAAGGGCAATTGACGCAGGAAAAAGAATCGTTATCAGAAGCCAAGCAAGGTCTTGAAAAAACTGTTGAGTTAGGCTCTGTATTACATGCATCCAATATTAAAATGAATGCGATCAATAATACCAAAAATGTGTTTGGAAAAGAAAAAGAGAAAGAAACCGGAAAAGCAAGTAAAGCTGACCTGATCAGGATTGCCTTTGATGTGGATGATAACAGAATCAGTGAAAGCGGAGAGAAGATTCTGTATGTATGTGTGTATGACCCTTCCGGAAATGTTATTTCTGCAAACAGTAGCGCTGCTAAATTTTCAATGGCAGACGGATCTGAAAAGTCATTTACAGCTTCAAAAACCATTCCTTACAAACAAGGCGAAAAGGTAAGAGGAATAGTTACAGACTGGAAGCCATCGTCTACCTTTAATAAAGGCACCTACAAGGTTGAGATCTATCATATGGGTTATAAGATCGGCAGCGAAATGGTTGCGCTTAATTAGAATCACAAAACGAATAAAAATCTATGGAAAGCCACTTAACAATCGCTATTGGTTGCGATCATGCCGGGATTGAATATAAAGACATGATCAAAGTACATCTTGAGCAATTGGGATACACGATGATTGATAAAGGCACTTATTCGAACGCGAGTGTCGATTATCCTGATTATGCACATCCGGTGGCCTTAAGTGTAGAAACACGTGAAGCGGATATGGGTATTCTTTTATGCGGAAGTGCGAATGGCGTTTGTATCACAGCGAATAAGCATGCAGGAATTCGTGCGGCACTTTGCTGGAACGCTGAAGTTTCCTCGCTTGCCCGTCTACATAATGATGCCAATATAATTTGCCTGCCTGCACGATTTATTTCAATCGAAGAGGCTATACAATGTACGATGACATTTTTAACCACTGATTTTGAAGGTGGTCGTCATCAGAACAGGGTGTCGAAAATTGATTGTGCCTGATCTCAATATAAAGAAGTTTCTTCAGTATTAACCTTCGGTAAACAGGCAAAGGTTTTCCGGTGATATGTGCTCATACCGAAATTCAACACCGCATTCCGGTGAAAAACTGTTGGATATCCTTTGTTTTGTTTCCAGTTATACGCTGGATGTTTATCATGCAGTGCATTCATGAAATCATCTCTGTATGTTTTCGCAAGAATACTGGCCGCTGCAATGGACGCATATTTGCCATCACCTTGAATGATGCATTCATGAGGGACCTTTTTATAACGTTTAAACCGATTCCCATCAATCAGCAGAAATGTCGGGCGCATGGTCATCGTATCAAGGGCTTTATGCATGGCCTTGAAGGATGCCTGCAAAATATTGATCTTGTCAATTTGTCTGTGATCGACAAATGCAACAGAAAAATCAAGTGCTTCCTGTTCAATCACAGATCGTAACGAATAACGAATTTCTTCCGTTAGTTTTTTCGAATCGTTTAATAGCGGATGATAGAAACCCGTTGGCAAAATAACCGCCGCAGCACAAACTGGCCCTGCGATACAGCCTCTTCCAGCCTCATCGCAACCGGCTTCTGTTTCCTGTTCATTAAAAAAAGGGCTTAACACAATGGAAAAATAATGAATTCCTGTGCTTCATTGATTTTTTATATCGGAAAGTCTCTCAACATTTTTTTCACAGCCCATAATCCTCATGTAGATTTGCAATCTCTTGGAAATGAATAAACATATTATTGTCGGTCGCTGGTTATTGTTAGGTGTCATTCTTCTTGTTATACAGGTTGTTTTAGGTGGCATCACGCGTTTAACCGGCTCGGGTCTGTCGATCACGGAATGGAAACCTTTAATTGGTGCTTTACCACCAATCAGAGAAACAGAGTGGCTTGAACTTTTTGAAAAATACAAACAGATTGCTCAATTCAAATACCTGAATCAGGATTTCACCTTATCTGATTTTAAATTTATCTTTTTCTGGGAATGGCTTCACAGGAACTGGGCTCGACTCATTAGCGTGGTTTTCCTGATCCCTTTTATTTATTTTTTACAAAAAAAAATGATCACAAGAGATATGGTCCCTAAACTTATTGGCTTATTTCTGTTAGGGTTTGCACAGGGGTTAATTGGATGGATTATGGTGGCGAGCGGACTGAATGACGAGAATAATTTATACGTCAGTCATATTCGTCTTGCCATTCATTTTGTTTCCGCCATTGTCCTGATCGGATTTACTTATTGGTTTGCTTTGAGTTTATTAATCCGGACTGAAGACAGGATATCAACGGAACCTGGATTAAAAAAACTCTCCATTACGTTATTGAGTCTCCTTGCTGTTCAATTAATCTACGGTGCTTTTATGGCAGGATTGAAAGCTGCAACAACAGCGCCTACATGGCCGGGTATCAATGGCTCTTTTATTCCGGATGGTCTTTTTTTGAACAATTTTTTTCATCACCCCCTCAATGTGCATTTTGTTCATCGTCTTCTTGCGTTTCTAATTCTTATTTTCTTTTGCTATTGGTACTGGCAGGCTATGAGGGTAAGGTCGTCTTTGTATTTTTTGAAATACCGGTTTATCCCTCTTTTACTGGTCGTTTTGCAAATTCTGTTAGGCATATTATCCGTCACAAATTCAGTTCATTTAACCCGGAACGGTTTTGGTCTGTTTGAGTATTTTGCCTTATTTCATCAAGTGGTAGCTTTATGTCTTTGTATGAGTCTGGTTTGGGTCATTTATATATTGAATAGAAAAGTTTCTAAGCCTTTCTGAATGAATATAAATAGCGTCCAAACTATAATCTGTCTTTTGCCGTCTTTTTCAGAACTTATACCCACTTTTTTATAATTTTATTGTAATTTTCAGTTTTAAACCTTTTTTTTCATGAGAAGACTACTATCCTTACTTACATTTTCTGTATGTTTCATACTCTTTAATGCGCAATTACATGCTCAACCTTGTGCAAATGTTCAGATCATTGGGCCTCCGGGGGGGTTTATTCCTTGTGACAGTGCATTAACTTTGACGCAGACTATAAGCTTCCCAGTTGGCTTTAACTATACCACTTCCTATACTGGCGCTGTGATTCCATTTACTCCATATCCTTACGTAGGACCTAACCCCATACTTGTGGGTGTGGATGATATATGGAGTGATACAGTTGGACTTACTTTCCCATTTTGTTTTTTTGGCAATAGCTACACAACCATTATTATTAGTTCGAATGGTCAAATTGGATTTGATATATCCTTAGCAGGTAGTTATAATGCCTGGGGAACAGCAGGCTGGGGACCTGCGCCGATTAATAATAATACATTCAATAACTCCATTATGAGTCCACATCATGATATGTTACCCAATGCGTTTGGTGCCCCTCCGGGTATTACAACATGGGGAATCTATGGAGTTGCACCTTGTCGGAAAATGGTGGTTTCATGGATAAGTCCTATGTTTAGTTGTACTACATTGATAGATACACAACAAATTGTATTACATGAGCTAACAAATGAAATTGATATAAATATAAAAAAGAAACCATTATGTACAGGCTGGAACAGCGGAATTGCCTATGAGGGTATTCAGAATTCTATAGGAACAATCGCCAATATGGTTCCTAGTAGAAACGGTACTCAATGGACTGCTCAAGATGATGCGTATCGTTTTAGTCCCGCAGGTCCTCCAGTTTCATATGCTTATACGATTACATGGACAAATCCTTTTACAGGAACTATTTTAGGTACCGATACTACTTTAATACTACCCCCGCCCGTTACCTTGGACTCTGTGAAAGCATTAGTGAATGTTACAGGAGGGTGTGTCCCTTATTCGTTCTCGACCGTATATCCTATCGGAGTTGGGAAAGTGAATGCAAATTTTACCTACGAAAAACATTATGGTTGTGAAGAAGATACCGTGATTTTTACGAATACTACCAACCCTCAAACAGGAACAACGTATACATGGTTCTTTGGCGATCTAAATACGTCAACGGACCCGAACCCGACGCATATCTATGCTAATCAAGGACCTTATACCGTCCGCCTTATCGCCGATCATCCTCCTTGCTTAATAGATACTATCGATGTATTGATTGATATCTCTCATCCGATAAATGCTGTATTTAGTGTACTTGGACCCTATCCACTACCACTAGGAGTAACACCAAAAGATTCCGTTTGCCTAGGCCAGACATTTCTTACCACGACAACCTCATCAATGACAGCAGCTCTTGTTGAATATGTTTATGATTGGGGTGATGGAACAAGCACAATCAAAAACAGTCCTGATACGGCAACGCACACTTATGCAAATACAGGAATATACACAATTACTCATATTATAACAGACACTCTTGGCTGCAAAGACACCTCAACACAGGTCGTGTATGTTATTATCCCATCATTTGTAGATTTTACGGTCTCCGACTCCGTAATTTGTGTAGGTGATCCAGTTTTCTTCAATGATACAATTTCAGCTAATACTAAAACATTTATCTGGGACTTTAATGACGGGAAAATTCTAACGAATGAACATAATCCTATTCATACTTGGGAGAACCAACCGGCAATGAGTACATACACAGTCACCTTGACAGGAAAGACTCCAAGATGTCCTGATGCGGTAGTCAGTAAAGAAATTCTGGTCGAAAATTACTTGAATGTCAATCTTGGACCTGACACTATGATATGTCCTGGCGTTACAGGCTCCATCTTATTGGCAGATGTACTTAACCCAGGTGCTCTCTATACATGGAGTACCGGGGAAAACACAAGTTCCATTACCGTTACTCAACCCGGTAGATATTGGCTGACGGCAACCACTCCACAAGCAAGTTGTGCCACCACTGATAGTATCTGGGTTAAACGTGATTGTTATCTGAATATTCCTAATTCATTCTCTCCTAATAATGATGGCAGGAATGATTATTTCCTTCCAAGAGAATTGCTTTCAAGTGGGTTATCTTCTTTCAGCATGAATATTTATAACCGTTGGGGTGAAAATATTTTTACAACGAGTAGTATTGACGGACGTGGATGGGACGGCAAATACAATGGTGTGGACGAACCTCTTGGAGTTTACATTTATATCATCAATGCACATTTTAATAATAATGTCCGTAAGGAGTTTAAAGGAAATGTAACCTTGCTGCGATAATTATTAGAATTTTTTTTATTATCGGCGGGGAATTGAAATAAATCAGTTCCCCGCTTTTTTTATACAAAATTTCCCGAATGTATCTTGGCACTCCAATTTCACACAAATAAGTACAGTATTAAATACCTTTTTACTATTTGCGTTCTCATTTTGGTTTAATAATCAGGCTTTGGCCAATGCAATAGAAGTATCATAAATCTCCCGGATACCATTCTTGCCTGCAAGAATACTTTTGTGCACTTGAATCCAGGTGTATTCACAACCGCAGGAACTACATATTACTTAAATACTTTTAGGACTCCTGTTGCCGGCTTATCAAACCCAAATAATATTGACCCTGTTGTTTCTGTTGGTACAACAAGTTCTCAATATGTTCTGACAAGCAGTTGTTACAGCACCGATAGCATCTGGGTAAAACGCAATTGTTATCTAAATATCCCAAATTCATTTTCAGCAAATGGAGACGGGTTGAATGATTATTTTCTACCGCGTGAATTACTCGCAAGCGGCTTGACAACATTCACCATGAATATTTACAAGCGTTGGGGAGAAAATATTTTTTCAACGACTTCGATCGACGGAAGAGGTTGGGACGGAAATACAATGGCATCAATCAGCCTGTAGGCGCCTATATGTATCTTATCACTGGGGGATTCAGAAATAATCTGCGTAAAGAATTCAATGCAAATGCCTCGCTGCTGCGATAAGCCTTTTACTTTTGGGGGCTAAACTAAATTTGTAATAGAGAAGAATTGTCAATATTGAACGTGATTGCAGCAATTCCGATGGCTACCGCCATAATAATATTTAGTTTACCCCTTTTTGTTGATTCCTTTCATGTTTCAGCCTACTTTTGACCTTCCTATTTTTATGTTCAAATTTCATTTCCTGATCCTTTTTGCATGTCTCATCCTTTTCAGTTCACAAACGAATGCGGGGCCCCTTTTCGGTCTCGAGGAATTGATCAGTGATACAAGTGTTACAAATCCTGGGCAGCAACTCGAACATGTGCTTACGTTTCACCCAATGCTAACCGTTGGAGAAGAAGATGATTTTCTGAAAGTTGAGCCTCATATTTCAATTAATAAGACCGGCCCTTTTCTCCTTGCCCTGGCATTTTTGTTTGCGTTTTCCCTGGCGCGTTTTGTATTCCCATCTTATTTCCTGAACCTTCTTCAGATTTTTACAACATTTTCTGTTTCTAAACGACATATCAAAGAACAACTGGAAAATGACAACAGGGCTTCGTTATGGTTCAACTTGATCTTCTTTATCAGCGCCGGATTTATTATCTATCAGTTTCTGGCGGCCAACCGGATTATACCTGTTACAGGAAGGTGGTATATCAACTATGCAATCTGTACAATGGCGCTCATTGTATTGCTGACTATCCGCACAAGTCTGATCCGCTTGATAGGATGGGTTTTCAAAAGACCGGATTCAGTTCAACTCTACCTTTTTAATAAAAAGATAATCAACGAATTCTCAGGGCTTATCCTGTTTCCTTTATGCAGCCTGATACTCATCAGTTCGGGGAATCTCCGTAATTCAATGCTCATGGTAGGCGGGGTTATTTACGTCGTTTTGTTCATATATAGTTACCTGAAAAATTTCCAAGTATTAACAAATCTATTTAGGGTAAGTTTTGTCCATTTTATTTTGTACTTTTGCGCTCTGGAATTATTGCCTGTATTGGTTCTTATCAAAGCGATACGATAAGATGCACGCAATAGATTTATATAAAACAAAACACTGCTTATTGAAGGTATGAGTAAAGTTGTACAAAAGAAAGAGTCAAAAACGAGCACTGTGAAGAAGGCAACTCCTGAAAAGGTAACGAAATCTGCGCCTGCTCTACAAAAGGAACCTGTTTCCCTTAAGGGAACTGTTAAGGCAACTCCTAACAAGCCAGTGAAGACTGTTCTGATCACGCAACCTCGTCCGGAATCTGATAAATCTCCGTATTTCCAACTGGAGAAAAAGTACAATATTGTCCTTGACTTTTGTCCGTTTATTTTGGTTGAAGGAATCTCTTCCAAAGATTTCAGAGCCCAGAGAGTTCATATTCTTGAACACTCGGCAATCATCTTTAATAGCCGTAATGCCATCGATCACTTCTTCAGGATCTGCGAGGAACTAAAAATCAAAGTTTCCCCGGAAATGAAGTATTTCTGTATCACAGAATCAATTGCCCTTTACCTACAGAAGTTTATTGTCTATCGAAAGCGTAAAATATTCTACGGCCTTGACGGAACCGTATTCAATATGCTGGAAGTCATTACTAAACATAAATCCAGAGAAAAATACCTCGTTCCTGTAAACGATATTTGCCGGAACGAAATCCTTGATTGTTTACAAAAGAATAAACTGGAGTATACAGAGGTCGTTTTGTACAAAACGGTTTGCAATGATGTAAAGAATATTCTTCAGAAAGCGCACGACATGATCGTCTTCTTTACCCCGGGCGGCGTTAAATCTCTTTTCGAAAATCAACCAAAATTCTCTCAGAATGGCACATTGCTTGGTGCATTCGGTCCAATTACCACAAAAGCTGCCGAAGATGCAGGATTGAATCTACAGATAAAAGCACCAATGCCCAATGCACCATCCATGGTCTCTGCCATCGATCTGTTCCTTTCTCAATTCCTTAAGAAGAAGTAATCACTTTTCAGATTGAATTTTTCCCTCCTGCTCCAAACGTTCTTTTTCGAGTTTTTCTTTCTGTTTCTTTTCACGTTGCTCCCGTTGAATATCATCAAAACGCAGAAACTGTTCAGAGTTTAAGACCTTGCGGAATTCTACATCTCTGTTCTTTAGTATGTCAATAGTAACTTTCCGAAGAAGATCCTTCTCCGGTTTACTGGCATACAATGAGTCGAAATGTTTTGAAACATCAAGATTGATCAGGAAAATCTGTTCCTCTTGTTTCTTTTCCAGTGTGATCTCAGCAGCCATTTCGCTGGTGTATTTCTTGGCCTTCTCTTCGGGTGTCTTACGCTTGTATTCCTGCGCACAGAGCATGACCGACAGATGAAGCATAATAAGTAATACGCTTATTTTTTTCATGGTTGTTATATTTAAAGACAAACTCCTTCCTGGTTTTAGAAAGAGTTCACCTGAGTTACGTCTACTTCATAAATCCTTTCAACAGATCCATCACACCTCCACTTTTTTGCTGTTCCCCGTTCTGCTTTCCACCCGTCATCTTTCCGATCAATCCTGAAAGATCATCGAGACCAATCGATCCGTCATTATTACTGTCAAGACCTCCGCTACTAAGATTTTTTAGAATGGCACTAAAATCGATACCGCCATCTTGCTGTCCTGCCAATCCATCGACCTGAACCGGGCTTCCCTGTGATGAATCTCCTCCCAACAGCGAACCAATAACACCATTGATATTAAAACTGCTATCATTAGGATCATTCGTTTTGTTTACCAGTTTTCCTAAAACCCCAGGAATCACTGACTTTGCAATTGCCTCCGCTTTATCACTGTCAATACCAAACTTATTCATCATGTTCGTGATAAAATTTCCGGTGATGCCGCTCACAAGACTATTGTCTGTTCCTGTACTTTGTTTTCCGGCAAACATATCCAGTACATCTTTTAAACCACCATTCGCCAATTTTCCCTGTAGCCCATTGAAGATAGAATCTGCGGCTAGGCCTACAGCATGATTATTTTGTTCTTCAGGAATAGCAGGATTGTTGATGATTTCGTTCTGCGACTCATTTTCGATAAGTTTAAATAGTTGCTCCAGCATGACCGGTTTTTTTTGAACTGTAAATGTACTCCTATTTTTTATCCATGAAATAATTTTTTCAACCTAAATACCGCCCATCCGCCGCGGCGGACTAAAATTCCATTTTATAATTTAGGATGGGAATGAGTCCGGTTTGGTAAAACGTTTTGATGGAATTCGTTCCCACATCATAATATTCATCATAGACATTCTGACGGTTCGTTACATTCTGAATGTCGAGAGACAACGTGCTTGTCAGTTTCTTACGGTTCCATTTCATACTAATACGAATGTCCCCACGCATATAGTAAGGCAATTGCTTCGTATACGCCTTGTCCTGGAAATAAACAGTCTCTCCTTCCTGTTGAGAGCGCACCACGTCGATGGGTGTTGTACGGTATCCACCGGCATAGACATATTTCAGATTCACACCAAAAGTGCGACGTTTATTTCCAGAAACAAACTCCTTTCCGGCCACCAAATTCACGATCTGGTTTCCATTGAAACGGGTATTATACTCCTTACCATTCGCCGCAGTATACTTCGATTGATACCATGATGTACTGATCATATAATAGAGATTCCTGCTCAGGTATTTTTCCAATGAGATCTCTACGCCATAGTTTTTCCCCTTCCCCTTATTTGTGAGTGCTTCGCGAACATAATCGTTTTGCGTATTCAATGCCGAGAATGTATTGGTATTTGAAACACTGACCGGAACCTGATATAGCGACTGGTAATAAACCTCGGTCTTTAATTTCAAATCCTTTGCAAAACTATAATTGTGCGATAGTACCAAATGATGCGCCTTTGTAAAGTCCAGATTCTTATTTGGATACATAGTTTGTCCGTTCGCATTCAAAACTTGTGCAAAATAGATCCCATAGGCTTGTGTCTGGCTGTGCTTTCCGTATCCAAATGCCAAACTTTGTTTCTTATTGACCTCCCATTTCACAGATCCTCTTGGCTCGATTGAATGGGTGTTGTTATAAAGCAAATGGAGATAATGAATACCGCCAATAAAGGTCAGGTTCTCGTTGTGTTTGTATTGAAGGGAAGAGAAACCTTGCAGTGTTTGGGTTGATTCTTTTGCATCCACCAGAGATCTGATCGGAAGCGTTAATTTGTCTCTGCTATTCTCAGAAAAATTAAAATAGATCACATTTGCAATGATTCCTGAACGCAGCATTAATCTGGCATTGAATCGGTGATTAAGGGTTGATGTGAGTGTCATCTTTTTTGTTCGATAGGACTGATTGTACACGTTCATCACTTCGTAATTCGGTTGTATATAATTCCGGTCGTAGTAGGTTTTGGTCGATGAATAGGCCACAGCCGATTTCAGATAAGAATTTTTCCCAAGGTTGATGGAATGCGTTGCACCCCACATGCCTGTATTGGAGATGAACTTATCACCATACCGATCATTCTCTGTTTCCCATTTAGAACTATCTTTCTTTAATGCAAAGACCTGGTCGCTTAATCCATCAAAACTAAACAGCGTGAAATTCCCGAATCGGTTTGTCGGAAGAAAAATATTGTACGACAGATCCTGGAAATTAGTGACACCTCCCCCAATATCTACTTTCATCTTAGAAAGAATACTGAGTGTAGAATATCTGTAGTTAATAAGGTAAGAGCCTTTATATTTTTTTGAGAAAGGTCCTTCTGCCGCTACATTTACTCCCAATACACCAGCCTGCAATGTGTATTCACGTTTCTGGTCATTTCCTTTCCGGAGTTTCAAGTCGAACACCCCGCTGAGCGCATTGCCATATTCTGACGCGAATGCCCCGGTAAGAAAATCGGAATTCGAAAGTAGTTGCGTACTCAGGATAGAGATACCGCCACCGCTGCTTCCTGCTGAAGCAAAGTGATTTGGATTGGGAACATCGATCCCTTCCATTCGCCACAAGAGACCTGCCGGAGAATTTCCGCGTATAACGATCTGGTTGTTCCCATCATCTCCTGCCATAACACCAGCATAGTTGGTGGCCATTCTGGCCGGATCATTCACAGCGGCCGCGTATTTCTGAGTTTCCTCCACACTGAAAGCTCTTGCACTGACAGCACTCATTTCATTCAATGGTTTATTTTTTTTGCTTTCCGATTTTATAACAACTTCCCTGGTGGTTCGTATTTTTTCATCCATTTGTATGGTCAGCACCAACTCTTTACCTGAATTCAAAGAAAGGTTAGACATAATATTGTCATTAAAACCGATACAAGTTACAATAAGTGTTTGATTGCCGACAGGTACTTCCCTGATTACAAAATTTCCTGCCTCGTCTGTATGTCCTCCCAATTGAATCCCTGCAATATGGACTGTGGCACCGCTTAATGGTTTTTGTAACTGTTTTTCGAATACCGTACCACGGATGGTTTGAGTATAGTGCTGAGCCAACAGAGACGTGCTTATCAGCATAACGAATAATAAGGAGAATGATGTTTTCATTATTTACGAGTTGTTTGTACCTAAGACAATTCATTTATGAAACACCCCTACAGAAAAGAATAAAATAATCTGACAAGGGTAAAGTCACAATTAGTTGTCTTATATTTATAAACCGGGAATTAAAATAGCAAGTGTCTTTTCGATTCTCATAAAATTAAACTATGTCTACACGTAATCTTTTCTCATTGTTGTCTCCTTTTCTGGTCTTGTTGTTTACGTTGCAAAGTCGCGTTGCTAACAGTGAATCGTTGAGCTATTCTGTGCTGAAGGACAATAAACAGATCGGGCATATACATATTGACCGTACCGTAAAGAATGATATTACAGAATACTTCTTTGAATCGAATGTAAAACTCACCTTTATTTTCAGTGTAGAGGTGTATGACAGGATGAGAGTCACCTTTAAGAGCAATGTAATGCAACAGGCCCTTCTTTACCGGACGCTCAATGGAAAAGTGAAGGTGGATAACAAGTCTCTTTGGAATGGGAGTATGTATAATATGACGAATACAGATGATGAGAATATTCCTATCAGGCATCCCATCAGGATGACAACCGCTAATTTGTATTATTATGAACCATCTAATATTCCGTATGTCTTCTCTGAAAAATTCCAGAAAATGATTGCTATTAAATATGTAGGCAACAGAAGATACCTATTGAATTTGCCGAATGGAAATAAAACCTATTACTCCTATACGAACGGGATCTGTAGTATGGTGGAGGCAGAGACAGACTGGGCTACTTTGAAGTTTGTGCTAAACAAATAGAGACACGAAGTAGCGGAGGATGGTGATGCAGCGATTGGAAATGTTTGGTATTTTCTTGCGTGTGTGTAAGGGGGGATTTATATTGAAGGTGTATAGCAGTGGTTAGTGAGTTAGCAGTCATCTGCGTGTGCGGATGCTTTTCTAGAAAGAAACCTCACAAATCAAGATATATTTTATTTTTGGTAAAATTTGGTTCGTGTCAAACACAAAAATTAAACAAAATATTGTTGAAAAACTTAAAACTGTTGATGATGATGCTATCCTTCAGGATATCTATCATATCCTACAAATTAACTCTGAAAATTCTGACTTATATGTTTTCGATGATACCCAATCTGATACTATTGACTCTAGGATAAAGGAAATGGACAAGGGGAGTTTTTTAACTTTTGAAGAAGCTGAAAAAGATTTGAACGAATGGTTAAAAAAGTAGTGTGGTCAAAAGGAGCTTCATTAGATGGAAATGAAATTATAACTTATTGGAATAATAAAAATAGATAAACGGCATATGGCATTAAGTTAAGACTGCTGATTAATGAAGCAATTAAAACAATTCAGCTATATCCAAAAAAATGGGAAACCGACAAGTAAACTAACAATTAGAGTTAAGATTGTTAAAAACTATTTTATAGTTTATCAAGAGATACAAGATAATATTAGGATAATTGCTATTTGGGACTGTAGACAAAATCCTATTAAATTGGAAGATAAACTTTAATAACCGCCTACTACTAATCTTGCCTATATTCTCCACTAGCAAAAGAATGAATCGTGGCTTTGTGTCTTTGTTTCTTGTGCTTATTATTATGTATCATGTCATTAAAAGCTCTGCCTACGACACCCCATTACCCTATACATGAATGGTTGAAAGGGATGAGCTGAAGAAGCTGATGGAGGGATAGGAAAGATTGGAAATGTTTGGTATTTTTGGAGGGGGATTATATGGGAGGTTTATTTCGGGGATTAGGAATTAGCGGTATTTTCCATAAACCCTAAAAACGATTTATTAATATGAACAGGATAGTTGGAATGAAAACACAAATTTGCTTTATCATTATTTGTCATTTTTCACTTATAAGTTTTGGACAGAATAATTCAGTTCAAAAGTATAGGGAAAAATATAAGATTTCTTTTGGGACAAATTTTAAATTTTCTATTACCACTGATTCCACTCAAATTAACACACCGAATCAATTAGTAACATATCATACGAAATGCAAAATTATATACCCAGAAATTGCATTACAGAATAAAATAGAAGGCAAAGTACTTGTTCATTATAAATTGGACAAGGCATGTGAGATAGATACTTTGGACATTGTGAAAGGATTGGGTTATGGATTAGATGAAATCGCAATAAATTGCGTGTTGGATTACATTGAAAGTAAAATTAAAAACTGCGAGGAAGGTGATATGTATTTCCCAATTAATTTTAGATATGACATGGAGGGAGTAGACAATTAATCCGACTAGATGACAAATTAAAATAGGAAAGTAATTTTTAGTATTTTGAACCACCTCTAACCTGAGTAAATAATTTTCATTCCTTTCCTCCGCCTCAACTTCTTTAGCCAAATCATTCCAATTTCCAAAACTCATACAGATACTTACACATATTTACATTTGTGGCCATTTAGTTAATTCATGGAATCCGTGATTCAATCCCCTTTTTAATCCTTCCTCGGCAATCTCAAAATAAACCCAACCCGTTTATGTTTTTTACCTTTTGAAATATTGATGAACCCAATACTGGTTCCTTGGTTACTTTCTGTCACATTGATAAACCCAATCTGTACACCTTTTACCCTTCTGGCTTTATTATACAGCGTGGCTATTTGTACACCATTGAGATCCTTTCCAACAACATTCGCCAAACCTGCAATTTGGATTCCATCCACAGATTCATCCACCTGGTTAAATAAGCTGGCAACCTGAACGCCCTGGACATTTCTTCCCACCACATTAAATAAACCCGCGAGTTGTACATACTTCACATCCTTACGATCAATATTAAATACACCCCCCACCTCAATAATATCTACGCCTCCCGAATAACCTCCAATGAGGTTAATCGATGTACGGTTGATGACTTGGGCATTCATCTTTCCATGTGTACTTAATCCCGGAACCAATGAAAATTGCCACGCTCTTGTGGTATAAAATTTCCTGAGGTTCAGACTTCTGATCCGCTGCTTAGAACTGAGGAGAACCCTTCCGATCCATTTTCGTTCAATGGCGTCGCCTGCCGGTTCTTCATTACTACTTATAGCAACATCATTACCCGAGACCTGAATGGAATCCTCTTCCTGCGCAATCACCACCGGAATTTGTTTTGCACTCAATGCAATGTTGACCTGCTGGTTATATTTTGCCTGCACGTCAATGGATGTGTCTAAAAAATTTTCCTTGCTCACCGCGATAGACGCAACAGGATATTTATTTTTTAACCGTAACGAAAAATGTCCTTGCGCATCCGTCATTGCAGAGATGAGTTGTTGCTTTTCGTAAATCGTCGCTTCCGGAATTTTCATTCCGGTTTCATCATCCACCACAAACCCGGAGATGGAATAATAATCGGATGTGCTTTGCGCCTTACTGATAATGTTCGACGTGCTTACCGGTTTACGACGTATGATAATGTAACTTCCACTTTCCTTAAATTCATAACCGGCATTGAAGATCAGACGCAACACCTCACCCAATGGCTTGTCCACGGCATTCACGGTTACGAGCGTATCTCTTCGGATGGATTTTGTGTTATAGGAAAAGTTCACATTCGAAGAATTCCCTATGATGGTTAAGACCTCGTGCAAGGGTTGGTTTCTTGCCTTAATCGTAACCGTATTGGATAATAAACTTTGTGCAAACGATGTATGACAAAGTATCATTGCTATCACTACTTGTAAAATCCTCAACTTCATTTTTTTACTTTAAAATATATTTATTGCCAACTTTTTCAACCTTGATCTCGAACGTCTCACTGATAATATCCAGAATGCTTTCCAGCGATTCGTTATCGAAACGAGTGGTGAGTGTCAGGCCTCTCAGATCGTTTCGCCCAATCACTACACTGTCACCATACGCTTCGTTCAGTACCTCCACCACTTTCCATAACGGTGTATTATCGCATTCAAACTCTTTGCTTCTGTAATACTTGTATAATTTATTCTGGCTCTTCTCCACCACTATCGTCGAATCTTCGCGATCTATCCTCGCTCTTTCGTTCGGGTGCAAAAGTATCACTTTATTAAACTTACGAACTTCTACGATGCCTGTTTCTACAATGACCTCTGTATAGGCATCGAATGATTTCACATTGAACGAAGTGCCTACCACCCGTATCTCAACATCATTGGCTGCTTCGATAAAAAACGGCTTCTCTTTATTTGGCGTGATCGAAAAGAAGGCCTCCCCTTTTAGTTTCACCCGCCGTTCTTTTGCCATAAAAGCCACAGGATAATTCAGCACGGCATGTTTATTCAGGGTCACAATGCTTTTATCAGATAACGTATCGATCTTAGTTTCTTTTCTTGATTCTATCACCTGATCAAGTTCCGCAATCGGTGCTTCTACCACATGTTTATTATTGATGAGTTTGTAAACGCTAAACATGGTTATCGCAAGAAGAACAGCCGCCGCCATATAATATAGTTTCCGATTGAAATGCATCATAGGTTTCGACCGTTTCATTTTGCCTTTCAACCGTTCCCAAGACTCATCGGTGTCAATAGTAGATGAAGACGCCAGTAATTTACTCTGATCCCAAACCGCTTTAAACTGCGTATAATAAGCACGATTCTCCTCACGAGCATGAAGCCATGTTTCAACTGCAGCTCTTTCCGCGTCGTTGCATTCCTCCAACAAATAATTGATCATGAGCTCATCGGTCATATGGTACATTTCATTACTCAATGGAGCATATTTTTAAGATGAATCATAACCAATACCATCACTGTCACAAAATCGGCTAGTTTTAACCGCAAAATCTTCAATGCCTTTCCCATATGATTTTCTACTGTCTTCTCCGAGATCTGTAACCGACCGGCTATCTCTCTATACTTCAGGTCTTCGAATCGGCTCAATTGAAACACTGTACGGCATTGTTCAGGCAATTCGTTCAACGCGGTACGCAAACGATCTTCCAGGTTCCGGTGGAGTAGTTGGTCTGTGGCCGATGCTGCTTTTGAGTTCTTCATAACATACGTGGAATGTGTTTGATAGGACGATTTTACTTTTTGATGTTTTAATAAATTCAGGCTGTCGAAATACACCGCTTTATATAAATATGCTTTTAGCGAAGTTTGAATTTCGATCCTCTCTTTCTTTTCCCATATCTTCATAAATACATTCTGTACAATTTCTTCCGCCTCCGTTTCATCCTTCACTATTATACCGGCATAGACGTGTAAGGGTTTGAAATAAAGCGTATACACTTCTTCAAACACCTTCAGGTCTCCGTTGTTCAGGGCTATGGTAAATTGCTCTTCGTTTGATGCCACGCTGTAAATTTAATGATGCCGGATGGAATGGCAACATGCTTACTAAGGTTTATACCGTAAGTGTAGATGTATTCGTCCATGGAGCATGAACTAAACATCCTCTGCTACGGCATGATACATTAATAATTTGGGATAAAATGAACATGATAGTAGTATCAGTTTTGATGAATCAATTTTCCCGAACCACTGATCGATGTATTTACAGATGGAGTTCCGCGATAATACACATTGCCGCTTCCGCTAATTTGTACATCAAGATTTTGCGTGGCATGAACCTTCGTTTTTCCAGATCCACTGGTAGTTGTCTCCACATCTTTAGCAACGACATTGATCAAATCCATATCGCCACTTCCGCTAATTTTACTGTCAAGAGTATTGGAACTGCCAGCATGAATGGTCACATTCCCACTTCCGCTGATCTTCGAATCAATACTTTGTGCTTCCAACGAATTCAATGAAATATCACCCGAACCACTCACGTTCATCGAACACGAAGAAGCCGTGAACGCATTGATCCCATTCACTTCGCCCGAGCCACTTACATCCAACGAATTGACTGCCGGCATATGAATATTGATGATAATGTCTTTCGTTGCTTTCACAAATAGGTTAGGCTTTTCATAGCCGATACACAATGTAGAACCATCCACATGAGTCCGTAGAATATCAAGAATGTTTTGCTGCGCAATGACTTCTACGCTGTAGGTATTATCCTGCGTGATGTTCACGGTGGCATTGATCGACAGATCAACCCCTGAGAATCCGCTGTGGTTTCTGGTCTCTGAAACAGTCGGCCCACTGCCAACCATTTTTTTACAGGAAGAAAAGAGTGTAAGAATGCTAACAATAGCAATGATGGATACAAAAAATCGTGTCATAAAGTGGTTTTTAAATTGTTTTATAAGAGTAAGACAACTGTGGAGAAACTTACCCCTATTCGTGTTTGAAAAAATTAGAAAGAATTATTGGGCGTGCCCGAAACGGAGCTGGCTATCCACTTCAATCTTTTTTCCTTTGCCTCGACAAGCTCAGCTGACAGGAAAAAAGGATTTCCGTTTCTATCCTTCACGCAAATACAGCTTATAGCTTTTAGCTATCACAAGCTATCAGCTAAAGGCCCTTCCTCACCCAATCTTCAGCCAACCTGTAATGCTCATTCGTTCCTTATTGCTAATCAACACCTCATGTTCGAGTTCATTACTTCTGAAGAAAACACTTTTCCCATACAACGGACTGATCGTCTCTGAAGGTTTTCCCATTGGATGTATCCGTAATTCACCACCATCCTTTTCAAGCCAGTCTTCATTGAGATACATGATCATCGAAAACTGCCGGCTTTCATTATTGCGAAACTGGTCGAGATGCTTTTTGTAAAAGCTCCCTTTTTCGTACATCGTATAATGAAATTCATACCCTGTAATGCCTGTAAAACAACTGCTGTTAAGATACGCGACAAACCGATCCATCAGATCAAAAAAAGCTTCTTCGGCTGCATTCTCATGTGTCCGATCAAGCCAATAAATGATATCACTTCTTACTGTTTTGTCCTGTAATGGAATCACGGCATTGCCAGTACGCGCAGGTTTAAGCTGACTTCCTGTGTAGAGTGAAAGTAGGTTTTTCTTTAATCCAGCAGCGAGTTCTTTATCCAGAAAATCTTCTGCAATACCAATCTTGTTTTCTATAAAACTATCAATGACAGTATCAAAGATCTTATGCAATAGCGAGTGTGTAAAATGACCGACCGGCCATTATCGGCAAAAGGTAGACTATTTCAGCAACAGTGTTGGTTTTTGTTTGCTGATGAAAGCAAGATGGTTCGTGAAATCATACTAATATATCCACCACCTTAGTGGGATCAAGATTTGCGTTCCGGATAGAGATATTACGGGCAATCTGTTGCGCGACCAATTCGATCGCTTTCACGGAAGGCTTGTCTCCATAGAGATACGCCGGTTTCCCTTCATCGCCACCTTCCATGATACTCATACCAATCGGAATCTCCCCCAGAAAAGGCACTTCAAACTGTTCGGCTAATCGTCTTCCTCCGCCTTCGCCGAAAATATAGTATTTATTATCAGGCAATTCCGGTGGCGTGAAATAAGCCATATTCTCTACCACTCCCAATATCGGCACCTTTATCTGCGGACCATCAAACATCATGATCGCTTTCTTGGCATCTGCTACTGCAACGGCCTGAGGGGTTGTTACGATCACGGCGCCTGTAACTGGAATAGTCTGCACCATGGTTAAATGAATATCACCGGTTCCAGGAGGTAGATCTATTATGAGGTAATCGAGGTCTTCCCAAAGCACATCGGTTACAAATTGTTTAAGCGCACTGCTTGCCATCGGTCCACGCCATACTACAGCCTGTTTATCATCGATCAATAAACCAATACTCATAGCCTTGATGCCCATTACATCAATAGGAATAATCATCCCTTTTCCATCCACGTCTTTCATCATCGGGCGTTCTCCGCGTATACCAAGCATAATTGGAATAGAAGGTCCATAAATATCTGCATCCATCAAACCTACTTTGGCGCCATCTTTTGCAAGAGCCAAGGCAAGATTTACCGAGACAGTTGATTTACCAACTCCACCTTTACCAGAACCCACTGCAATAATATTTTTTACATTGGGCAAAACCATTTTATTATCCTTACGATTGCTATTCACATTAGCCGTAAAGTTTACTGTAACCACTGCATTCTTATCAACCAAAATTTTTACCGCATTCTCGCAAGCCCCGCGTATCATATCTTTCAACGGACAGGCAGGTGTAGTGAGTACCACAGTGAATGACACATTTCGCCCATCCACCACAACATCTTTAACCATATTAAGTGTGACAAGATCTTTTCCTAAATCGGGTTCCTGCACGTTACTCAGTGCGTCAATAATTTTTTCCTTTGTGATCATATTGAATGCTTTTTTTTGCTTCCTGCTTGTTCAGATCTGCAAGGAGGTAATTGTAGTCTGACCTGATTCTCAACGCCAAAACTAAATGTTAAAAATCGAGGACAAATGTACGCACAAAACACCTTTATCACTCTTTTGGTTTAGATTTGTTCGGTGAGAAAATTTTTCTTTTTATTCTTTATCGTGCTATCAGCCTGCACACAAATCAAGGCCCAGTTTGGCTTCGACCGCATGGTGGAACTCACTGGAGTGGTGATGAGCGCAGACAGTTTACGTTACCTTCCTTTTGTATCGGTGAACCTTCCCTCCAAACGAATAGGTACCACCACCTCAGAACAGGGAGTCTTTACAATGATCGCGGAAAAAGGAGATACGTTAGAATTCACTAGTGTTGGCTATCGCAAAAAAAGATTTATCATTCCTGCTAATCTTAGCTCAAGCCGATATTCGATTATACAACTGATGGCACAAGACACCTTCTTTCTTTCCCCAACAATTATCCGGCCTCGTATTTCCAAGGAAGAATTCGACAAGGCATTCAAAACCATGCATATTCCTGATGATAAACTGGAGACGGCCAGGAAGAATACCGAATATCAAACCATGCGCCTACTGGCGGCCATTATGCCAAGAGACGGTCGGGAAAACCAACACTTTTATCAAAATATGCAGACGCAGAAAAATTATTGGGCCGGCCAACAACCACCTATGACCATCTTTAGTCCGCTGGCCTGGATGGAATTTTTTAAAGCCTGGAAACGCGGCGATTTCAAACGGAAATAATTACCTTAAAATAATACCATGAAAAAAAGTATCCTTATTACCCTATGCTTTGTTGGTTTTGGCATCTTTACAATGGACGCCCAACAGCAATCACTCAGCAAAAAAGATGCAAAAAAGATCGCAGACGAAATTAATCTCTCCCTGGATAACCTGGCTGTTTCTATCGACAATATCGACTGGAAAGCGATGGGAAAATTGTTGGATCAGGCGGTGATTGCCGTCGACCAGAATGCAGACGCAATGACAGAGATCGCCAAAAATATCGACATGGATAAAGTGACTGCCAATCTTGAGAAAGTAGTCAAGCAAATCGGGAACTCTGTCGATAATGAGAATCTGGAAAAACAGTTGAAGGAGATTGGGGAGAAGCTCGAAAAGGTCATGAGTGAAGCGGGAGAGAAGAAATAACACCAACTCTACTTATTAGTTGGTCGCTATATTCTTGGTCCCGACGATACATGTCGGGATGTTGACATACATAGAATTCTGATAACTAATTTTGGACTACTTTCAATGTAAGGTTGGTATCACTACTTCTTTCTCACATTCGGTTTCACCATAGTTGGATTGTCCGGCAGATCAGTATATTTTATCCGCTTCGATTTTGTCTCTCCCATCCAGCTATTTGCCCCATCACTTTTCTTATTGACATGCGGGAAGGCTTTCATCTTCATTAATATATAAGCACTGTCAGCTTTACTCAATGTATTCATCTTACGGTCGTTCACGATTTCATGAGCCTGATACTCGACAAGTCGTGTGATCTGTTTGGTATACGGATCAAAAAATGTCCAGGTGCCATGTCGTATACTTCCTACATCTGTTTTGATCTTTACCGGTTTAAATTCATTCGTTATTGGATCTTCCACCATTACCGTATCATATAATTGTTTCGCATTCAAGGCCAGATAATGGCCAATACAGATCGTCTTACCTTCTTCATAATAAATTGCTTCCCCATCCAGTAAACCTTTTCGATAATTTTCCTCCGATTGAAGAACACCCTGCAGGGTATACATCTTCCATGTTCCGGTACGGACACCATAATCAAAGGAACCTACTTCGATTGAACCCTGTTCTTCGAAATGGGCATCATGATCGATCACCCAACGTCCATGTTGGATGCCTTTACTATCCAGTTTATTAATCGTATCGCCATTCTCAAGCACCTCAAAAGAAACCATTATCACAGGCTCTTGCTGAGTTACAGATTTGGCCACAGTTTTTTTCTTCTGCGCAAAAAGGGAAAGAGGCAGGCATAACAAACAAATCAATATCCTTTTTAGAATGTATGCGCAATAAATATTCAGGGAGGAACAATTCATGTGAATACAATAATACTTCTTTTGGTCCACAGGCTAAAGCCATGTGGCAATTCATTTTTTAATTGCCTTTGATTTGCTTCCCACAGGCTAAAGCCATGTGGCAATTCATTTTTTAATTGCCTTTGAATTGCTTCCCACAG
>Ga0105048_10000871_pt1 | contig 48114 bp, 43 predicted proteins | sample MAT05_FD_78382 | JGI IMG/M metagenome (GOLD analysis project Ga0105048, IMG submission 78382) | Freshwater microbial communities from Lake Fryxell liftoff mats and glacier meltwater in Antarctica - MAT-05 | ecosystem: Environmental > Aquatic > Freshwater > Ice > Liftoff microbial mat | place...
TCGATGAAGCCGTCGTCGAAGCCGAACATGCCGTAGTTGTAGAGGCGGGCATGGTTGAGCCGGCTGTCTTGCACCACCAGCGAGGTGTGACCCCACCACTCGGTCACGCTGTCGCCCGGGCTGAAGGTGACGCACCAGATCTCGAGGTCTTCTGGCCGGCTCTCGCCCGTCAACCACGGGGGCAGTGACTGCCCGAGACTCAGTGCGAGAACCAGCGCGGGGGCGAGCAACATGACGCCCGCGTGCCTTACCTCATTTCAAAAGCCGGGAGCCTTTAGAAAGACCACCCGACGTTCAAATTGAGCAGCAGACCAATCGCTCCACTGGCGTCGGTGTTCTGGCCGGTCAGTGAGCTCGACGCTCCGACCAGCGCAAAATCGGGGCCGATCTGCGCATCGAAGGTGAAGCCGATGTTGGTGGCGATTTTGTAGCCGACGAACGGTGCCAGCGAGATGCCGCCTGCGGCCAGCGAGCCGCCGTTGTCGAACAGCGCTAAGGTCAGCACCTGGGCTCCCAGGTCGAGGCCGTGAATGAACGAGCCCAGCAGGTAGTACCGAAACTGGGCGCCCAGCTGCACGGTGAAAAAGCTCAGCACGCTGCCGAGCCCGAAGACCGCTGCCACGCCCATTTTGTCGCTCACCCGAAACTCGCCGGTGACCTGCACGATGGGCAAGATCAGCAGCAACGGCGAGAGGGTCATCGACACCCGGTGCTGCACGTTCTCGGTGGTCGCCGTATGAGTGAAAAGAGCGTCAGGGGCCGGTGGCGGCGGAGTGGGAGTCGAATCGTCGGGTGGCGGCGGCAGTGGCAGGTCTGGCGGAGGCGGCGGCAGCGGCTCGTTGCGCGCGCCTGAGCCGACCTCGGCAGGCGGCGGAGGTGGCGGGAGATCGTTCGATGGCGACGTGGAGCCAAGCCCCGATGACACGACCAAAAACAGCGCCAGGCTGATGGGCGACATGTGCTGCGTTCCCCCTCGGGAATTACGGCGGGTTTACTGCTTGAACCAGCGACCTTCGGAGGCGTTGACCTCGACGGTGGGCTCTGAATCTCGCGAGATGCCCGCAGCGCGCAAAGCCCCCGGGCCAGCGACCGGTGCCGCCACGTTCGAAGGGCTGGAGGGCGTCGGAGCGGTCACTCGGGGCTCAGGAACGGGAGCGGAGAGGGGAATCGGCGCCGGGGCCCGGGCTTCGTGGTGCGCAGGGTCATGGTGCGGTGGAGTTTGTACGGGCGGCGGAAGTGACACCGGGGTCGAGAGGAGATGCCCGACGGCCTCGCGGAGCAACTGCCCCACCGTCTTGTCTGAGCGGGTCGCCAGCTGGTTGAGCGCGTCGGCCAGGTCAGGGGTGAGGCGAAAAGCCATCGTTCGAACCGACTGCATGGTCGCAGTCAGCTCCTCCAAAGCGGCGCTCGGTCGGGCCACTGCGAAGTCACCCTGGTCGATCATCGTCTTGATGCGTCGCACGAGGTCGTCTCGGGTGTACCAGGCGTTGTCGAGAAAGATGGCCTCGGCGTCGACATCAACGGGGAACTGATTCATGGCGGCCGACAGTGCCCACCGTGCGCTCCTGAGGTCAAGAGCTAGCGGCAAGGACCCTCAACCCTTCCTCCACAACTGGAATTCCCCGACCGCTCTCTGCGACAGGTTTGCAACTTCGCTTGATTCCTCGCGTTTTCTCGGGAAAGTGTGCGCGCCGGTGACTGCTTTCGGTTTGATCATCAGTCTGTTGAGCGCGACCGCCGCCGGCCAGGGCGACGCGGGTGTGGCACCCGCGCTCAGCGTCAAGACGCGCGCGATACAGAGTTCGGTGCAGGTCGGAGAGGTGTTGTCGGTGGAGGTGGTGATCACCCACGACAGCGGTCAGCGCTACGAGCTCAAGCCCTCGGGCGATCTGGGGGTCTTCGAGCTGGTCACCAGTGAGCGCTCCCGCCGCGACGGGCCCGAGTCTTCGACCACCACCTTCGTGGTGAAGCTGCAGGCCTTCGAGTTGGGCAAGCAGGTGACCCCGCCGCTGGGCTTCGAGATCAGCGAGGCCGCGGGCACCGCGGTGATGACCGTCGACGGTGTGGAGATTGAAGTGGTCTCGTCGCTGCCCGCCGACGCCAACGCCACCGGCGCTGATCTCTACGACATCAGGCCGCCGCTCGAGATACCCGTGCGCACCTGGCGGCTGCTCTATGCGCTGCTCGGGCTGCTGGCCGCGGGTCTGCTCGGGTGGGCGCTGCTGCGCTACCTCAAGCGCCCCAGAGCCCCGGTGATGGAGCTCGCCAAGCCGCTCGCGCCGCTCCACCAGCGAACGCTGGCCTCGCTCGATTCGCTGGCCGCCGAGAACCTGCCGGCGCAGCAACGGGTCAAGGAGTTCTACTTTCGGCTCTCGGAGATCATGCGCGGCTACCTCGGAGAGCAGTACCACTTCGATGCGCGTGAGAGCACCACGCCCGAGCTGCTCGAGGCGCTGCGCACCCGCACCACGCCCGGCCTGCCCTTCAAAGAGCTCTCTGACTTCGCGCACCAGTCAGACTTCGTTCGCTACGCCAAGTTCGACGTGCCACCAGACGAGTGCAAGACCGCGCTCGAGCTGGCGTACCGCATCGTGCATGGCACCACCGCGTCTACGCCCAACGCCCCTCCGCCCGTGAGCCCCCAGACCCATGCCAGCTGACTCGAGCGTCGGCTTCTGGAGCTGGCTGCAAAGCTCGCTTTCTCTCTTCGCCAATTGGCGTTGGCTGGGCCTGTTGGTGCTGGTGCCTGCGTTCATCGCCTGGGCCTTCGTCGAGCGGCGCAAGCGGGCGGTGCTCCGGTTCTCGGCGGCCGCGCAGCTCTTCGAACAGGGCCGCGGTTGGCGCCCGCACCTGTTGTGGCTGTTGCCGGTGATGCGCGTGTTGGCCTTCATTTTCGCGGTGATCGCGCTTGCCCGGCCGCAGGAGCGTGATTCGCGCACCCGCGACCTGAGCGTCGAGGGCATCGACATCATGATCGCGCTCGACCTCTCGACCTCGATGGAGGCCGCCGACTTCAAGCCCCAGAACCGACTGCACGTGGCCAAAGAAGTGCTGACCGAGTTTCTGGCGGGCCGCTCCAACGATCGCATCGGCCTGGTGGTGTTCTCGGGCGCGGCCTACACCCAAGCGCCGTTGACGCTCGACTACGGGGTGCTCAAAGAGGTCATCTCGCAGCTGCGCACCCGCGTGCTCGAAGACGGCACCGCCATCGGCGATGCGGTGGCGACCGCGCTGAACCGGCTGCGTGACTCCGACGCCAAGAGCCGGGTGGTGGTGCTGATCACCGACGGCGACAACAACGCCGGCAAGCTCTCGCCCATCGACGCGGCGGCGATGGCGCGGGCCATCGGCATACCCGTCTATTCCATTCTGGTGGGCAAAGGCGGCAAGGTGCCCTTCCCCGCGGGGCAAGACCTGTTCGGCAACACCACCTGGCGCGACGTCGAGATCCCCATCAACCCGGAGCTGCTGCAGTCGATGTCATCGCAGACCGGCGGCGAGTACTACCGCGCCACCGATCGCGAGAGCCTCAAGGCGGGCCTGCAGAAAGTGCTCGATTCGCTCGAGCGCTCGAAGATCATCGAGGGAGGCGCCTCTGCGACCTACCACGAGTTGTTTCACCAGTGGCTGTTCTGGGCCTTCGTGTTGCTCGCACTCGAGCTGCTGCTCAAGTCGACGCTGTTGCGGGTGAACCCATGACCCCGTGGCGCTTCACCCTGCTCGGCTACCAGTTGGGCTTCGCGCAACCGGTGTACCTGGTGGCGTTGCTGGTGGCGTTGCTGGTCGGCGGCGCGGCGTTGATCTCGGCGCTTCGGCGCTCGAAGCGCGTCTCGAAGGCAGTGCCAGCGCGACTGATGGCTCTCTTGACGCCGGGCATCTCGCGGGTACTTCCGGGGCTGCAGAGCGGCGCGTACACCATCGCCCTGCTCAGCTTCGGGCTCGCGCTGGCGCAGCCGCAGTGCGGTGAGCGAGCCGAGATGATCAAACGTCAGGGCATCGACCTGGTGGTCGCCCTCGACGCCTCGAAGTCGATGGACGCGCGAGACATTCAACCCTCTCGGCTGGAGCGCGCGAAGCTCGAGCTCTCGACCCTGCTCGACGAGCTCAAGGGAGACCGGGTAGCGATCGTGGTCTTCGCCGGCGACGCCTTCATTCAGTGCCCGCTGACCAGCGACTATCAGGCCGCGAAGATGTTCTTGCGCGCGGTCGACCCCGAGCAGATGCCTCAAGGCGGTACCAACATCGGCGCGGCGCTGCTGCTCTCGCGGCAGGTGCTCGACAGCGCTGACCGGGGCGCCAAAGACCGGGTGGTGGTGCTGCTCTCAGACGGCGAAGACCTCACCGGCGCCATCGACGAAGGCCTGGCCGCGCTCAAAGAGGTCGGCGCCAAGGTGCTCTCGGTGGGCATCGGCAGCGAGCAGGGCGAACCGATACCGCTGATCAACAAGCGCGGCGACGTGGTCGGCTACAAGAAAGACGAGCACGGCACCACCGTCATCACCAAGCTCGACGGTGCTGGCCTGCAACGGCTGTCGAGCGACACCGGCGGCGAATACTTCTATCAACCGCGCGGCGTGGCGATGAGCGAGGTCGTCAAGCGCATCGACTCGATGCAGAAGAGCGAGCTCGAGAGCCGCTTGATGATGCGATACGCCGAGGCCTACCAACCCTTCGTCGCCTTCGGTGTGCTGTTCATGGTGTTGGGCTTCGCGCTGTTGGGCTCTTGGAGGCGAGCGTCATGAGCGCGCTCCTGGTCGCGGCGCTGCTGGCGATGAGCCCGTTCGAGAAGAACGACCCGCTCATTGATGACGGCATCACGGCCTTCAAGGGCGAGAAGTACGACGAGGCGGTCGCAAAGTTCGAGGCCGCGGCGCGCGAGCGACCCAACGACCCGCGCGCGCAGTTCAACCTCGCCGCCGCGCTGCACAAGCTCGGGCGAAACGCCGACGCCAAGCAAGCACTGACCAAAGCCGAAGAGCTCGACAGCTCGAAGCACGAATACACCAACCAGATTCAATACAACCGGGGCACCATCGCCGCGTCTGAAGATCAGAAAGACGAGGCGGTGAAGGCCTATCGCAAAGCCCTGCGCGCCGACCCGAGCGACGAGCTGTCTCGGCACAACCTCGAGGTGGTGCTGCGAGGCCTGCCTCCCAAACCGAAGCCGGGCCCCGACGGCGGCACCGATGGCGGCGGCGGAGGCGATGCCGGCGCGGGTGACGGTGGCCAAGGCCAGCAAGACGGCGGCAACGACGGCGGGCGAAACGACGGCGGCGCCGATGGAGGCGCCTCTGACGCGGGCCGACCGGCCGACGGTGGGAAACCGGGCGACGCAGGTTCCGGCGATGGCGGCTCGGGCGACGGAGGCCAGGGCGAGAAAGAGCAGCCTGGCGATGGCGGCCAGGGCGACGGTCAGCGCGGTGACGCCGGGAGCGACGGCGGGCAGCGCAGTGACGCCGGCGCGGAAGACGAGTCAGACCAACCGACGATGCAACCTGACGGCGGTATGGGCTTGTCGAGGAAAGAAGCCGAAAAGGCGCTCGACTCGATGAAGAACGGCGAAAAGAACCTTCAGCTCTGGCGTTTCAGGCAGAAGACCCAGAAGAACGAAAACAATGGCAAGGACTGGTAGCGCTCTCAGGCTGATCATCGCGGCGGCGCTGCTGCTGGCTCCGGCGTTGGCCGGGGCCGCGGAGCCCGAGTTCTACATGACCGTCGACCGCGCCAGGGTCGGCACCGAAGACACCTTCAGCGTCGACATCGTGGTCGGCAACGCCCCCGAGGGCTCGACCATCGCCTTTCCCGCGGCGAACGACTTCGAGGTGCTCTCCCGCTCCGAGACGAATCAGATGAGCTACTCGGTCGGCACCGGTGGCACCGGAGTGATCAAGCAGCTTCGTCGCTACTCCCTGATCCTCCGAGCCAATCGCGCCGGCACCCTGACCATTCCTCCTGCGACGCTCAAGACCAGTGACCGCACCTACAAGACCGACTCGGCCAGCCTCGAGGTGGTCAAGGGCCGAACCCGCCCAGAAAAACCCCAGCGTCAGGCGCAGAACCCCTTTGGGCTGCCCCCCGGGTTTCCCCAGCTCCACGACCCGTTCGAAGACGATGGGCCGAGCGTCGATGTCGAGGTGCCTCGCAGCGATTCTGACTTCTTCTTGCGCGCGTCGCTCGACAAGACCGAGGTGTTCGTCGGCGAACAGGTGATGCTGTCGATCATCATCTATTCGCAGATAGACCTGGCCTCGGTCGACACCGTCACCATGCCGAAGTTCGAAGGGTTCTGGACGCAGGACATTCAGTCGCCCAGTCAGCTCTCACCTGAGCGCAAGGTGATCGACGGTGTGCCATACCGCGCGTACCTGCTTCGGCAAAAAGCGATGTTCCCGATGAAGCCGGGCGAGATGAGCATCGAAGCGGCCGAGGCTGACATCAACGCCGGCAATATTTTCTCGGGCCGGCGAGCGCACCGCAAGAGCAACGCCCTCAAGCTGAAGGTCAAGGCGTTGCCAGGCAATACGGCCGCGCAGAACGTCGGGAGCTGGCGGCTGGCGATGCAGGCGACCCAGACCGAAGTGGCGCTGGGCGAGCCGGTGCAGGTCAAGGTGCAGCTCGAGGGGCGCGGCAATCTGCAGAGCGTGCAGGTGCCGGCGCTGCAGGTACCGGCGGGGCTGAAGAGGTTCGACCCGCAGATTACCGACAAGCCCACCGTCACCAAAGCGGGCCAGGTCGGCGGCGTTCGCACCATCGAGTACGTGATGGTGCCGCAGCAGACGGGCACTTTCACCTTGCCCGGGTTGACGTTGCCGTACTTCGACCCCGAGTCGAAGCACTTCGAAGAGTCAAAGACCGACCCGATCGTGATCACGGTGCGGCCGGGGGCGGGAGGTCAGGCGACGACGTCTTCGCCGACCACTGGCGACCCGACGGCGACGGCCGACGCATCAGCGAAAAATCAGCTGGTCGCGGGCGGCTTGCGACAGGTGCGCGCAACCGCCACCTTTGCGCCGGTAAAGCCTCCGCTGTGGTCACGCGGCTTCTTCGTGCCGCTCGCGTTGGCGCCGGTGGTGCTCTCATTGCTGTCGCTGGGCATCGGGTTGGCGCGCTCGGTGGCCGGCAAGACCAGCCCCGAGGCTCTCAAGCGAGCGCAGGCCAAGGCGGCGCGCAAGCGGTTGGCCGCTGCCGAGAAGCTGCTCAGCTCGGCCTCGCCTGCGGCGTTCTACGAAGAGGTCGAACGCGCGCTGCGCAGCTTTCTGGAGGCCAAGCTCAACGTGCCGGTCATCGGCTTGACCCGGCAGGCGCTCGACGCGGTGATGGCGAGCCACAAGGTGCCCGAGTCTGAGCGTCGACGGGTCTTGGCGGTGTTCGAGACCTGCGACCTCGGCCGCTACGCGCCAGGCATGGGCGAGCCCTCGGCGCGAAATCGCGCGCTCGATGGCGCCGCGGTGGCGATGGAGAAGTGGGCATGATCGCACTCGTGCTCGCGCTGGTGCTAAGCCAGAACGCCGCTCGCTACACCCCGGCTGAGGCGCGCGCGCTCTTCAACGAGGGCAACGAGGCCTACGGCCGGCAAGACTATGCGACCGCGCAGTCACGCTACGAGCAGCTGATCGCCGCCGGTTTCGGAGGGCCAGAAGTGCTCTTCAACCTGGGCACCACCCACCTCTCGGCGGGTCAGCTGGGCCCGGCGATGCTGTACCTCGAGCGAGCCAGGCGTCACTCCAGCGATGAAGACATCGAAGCCAACCTCGCGGTCGCGCGGCAGCGACAAGGCGATCAAGTCGTGGGCGCCGAGACCGCCGAGCCGTTCTTGCAGCGCCTGGCGGCCGCCATCGACCCTCAAGCGGTGGGGGTGGCCTTTCTCTTCACCTGGTACCTGGGCTTCGCGCTCGCGCTCCTCGCCTGGCAGCGGGCGGCGGGGCGATGGCCCCTCGGGCTGGCCGCGGCGGGGTTTCTGCTCATCGGCAGCCTGCTGGGGGCGGGCGTCGCGGTGCACGCCTCGGTCACCCGCTCGGTCATCGAGAGCATCGTGATACCCGAGACGGTGAAGGTTCGTGAGCTGCCAGGAGACCGAGCGCGCGTGGCGTTCGAAGTGCACGCCGGTCTCAAAGTGCGAATCATCGAGGAGACCGGCCGCTACGTGCGCATCCGGCTCCCCAACGCCCTCGAGGGGTGGACTGAAAAAGAAGGGCTGGTCGAGCTGTGATTGAAGTGAAGAATGTCGTGAAGGTCTATCGGCGCGGCGCCAACGAAGTGAAGGCGCTCGACGGCGTCTCACTACAGGTGCCGAAGGGCCAATTTCTCTCGGTGATGGGCAGCTCGGGCAGCGGCAAGAGCACCCTGCTCAACCTGCTCGGCGCGCTCGACGTGCCCAACACCGGCTCGATCATCATCGACGGTCGCGAGATCTCGCGCTTGCCCGACGACGAGCTGTCGAAGTTTCGTCGTGACCGATTGGGGTTCATCTTTCAGTTCTTCAACCTGCTGCCCACGCTCACCGCGATGGAGAACGTGGTGATGCCCGCGCTCCTCGCCGGCAGGGCGCGCGAGGAGATGGAGCCCAAGGCCAAGCTGCTGCTCGAGCAGGTCGGTCTCAAGGGCCGATGGAATCACCGCCCCGATGAACTCTCGGGCGGCGAGATGCAGCGGGTCGCGGTGGCGCGCGCCATTCTCAGCGAGCCCGCGCTGCTGCTGGCCGATGAGCCCACCGGCAACCTCGATTCGAAGACCGGCGCCGAGGTGCTGCGGCTGATCCGCGAGGCCACTCGCGAACGTCAGCTGACGGTGGTGATGGTCACCCACGACGCCAAGGCCGCCGAAGTGGGCGATCGCCTGGTGCGCCTCGCCGACGGTCACGTCATTGGAGACGACCTCACCCGGGCCGCCGCCTAAGGCTTCGATTCGCCTCGGTCGGCAGCTCGCAAGCTTTCTTGCGAGCCGAGAAATGAACAGCACGGTGCAACTCTCCTTGGGAGCGCTCGACAATCGAGAATGACCCTCGAGATCGCGCGCCTCCGTGGAGACTTCACCGCCGCCTCCAGCGACGGGACCGTGACCGAAGCCGAAGCGAAACGAATCATTCGGCGGGTTCGCGAGAACCGGCTGCACGAGTCAGAGGTGAAGGCCTACCGCTCGGAGCTCAAAGAGCACCGTGACTTCTTCGACCCGGGCGCCATCAAAGCGTTCGACGACTTCGGGCGCATTATTCGCCGCAACACGTTTCTCGACGACGGCCCGCGCCCGAACCCTGGCGGTCTGCTCGACCCCGCGGTGCTCCCCACCGACATCGATCGCCTCGAACAGCAGATGGTGAAGAACGGTGAGCTGTTTCGCAATGGCATCAGCGCCAAAGACCCCGAGCAGCTCTACCTGGGTGACTGTTACCTGCTGGCGGCGATGAGCTCGGTCGCGCACATGACGCCTGAGGCCATCGACAAGCTGTTCAAGAAGCTGCCCGGCGGCAAGTACGAGGTCACGCTCTACAGCCAACGGGGCAGACCCCAGAAGGTAATCATCGACGCCGACCTGCCGCGCAACAACTGGTACGGCTACGTCTACGCCCGCGCGCGCGACCCGAAAGAGCTCTGGCCCGCACTGCTCGAAAAGGCGTTCGCCAAGCGCGCCGGTGGCTACCCGAAGATCGACGGCGGCTTGTCGAGCGAGGCGATGACCGCGCTCACCGGCAAGAAGTCGGTCGACACGCTGACCCGCGGCAACCGCATCACTGAGCAGCAGATGTTCGACAAAATCCACGCCGCGGTGAAGGCGAAGAAGCCCATCACCGCTTCGACTTACGGCGAGAGCTCGGCCGACAAGTACGAGGGCCGCAACATCTTCGCCGACCACACCTACGCGATTCTCGGCACCGTGCGTGAAGGTGGCAAAGACTACGTGAAGATGCGCAACCCCTGGGGCAACACCGAGCCCAGCGGCAATGGCCGCGACGACGGCATCTTCAAGGTCGACATGGCGACCTTCATGGATCTGATGTGGGGCATCTCGGTCAACGGCTGATATTGAAGCGCGGGTGCTGACCCTTCGACGCGACGTGAGCTTGGCAGTGTTGGCCCGGTCGCGCACCGAAGCAGATCACCATGAAGATCTGGGCTGCAGCATCTTGGGCCCTGGCTCGAGGCCCGTTCGCCGCGCACATCTCGCGCTCAAGCGGCAGGTGCACTCGCTTGGAGCGGCCGAAGCGCTGCGCTCGGCGACCAAGCTGGTGCGCTGGCTCGAAGACACGTCGGCGTATCAGGCCCTGGCCCGAGGTCGCACCAGGCGTCACGGGCGATTGCTGCTTCGTGACGAGGTGCTCTTCTTCGACACCGAAAAGCATCGCCCTCGAGTGCTACACCTTCGCCGCAGAGACCTCGGGCTCGACGTCAACGTGGGTGCGCGCGACTGGCCCGGCATCAATGCGTTCTTCACGGCTCTGGCGCGCGGTGCGAGCAAGACTGAGCTGCGAGCGCTCGCACCCGAGCTGACCGAGACGCTGATCAGCGCGAAGTGGCTCGAGCGCTTCGAGCCTCCTCCGCCCGCCGTGACTCCGGGAGTGACCTTCGTCGGCCACAACACGGCACTGGTATGCAGCAAGACTACGCGGGTGCTGGTCGACCCGTACTTTCGGCCCGCGTCGATGTTCGACTTGCCGACCTATCAACCGATGCAGCCGCGCGATCTCGGCCCGGTCGACGCGGTGTTGATCACCCACTCGCATGGAGATCATTTTCACCTGGGCTCGCTGCTGCAGCTCGACCGGGAGACGCGAATCTTCGTGCCGCCAGTGGAGCGCGAGAGCCTGTTCTCGACTGACTGCGCGCGGCGCCTGCAACAGCTCGGGTTCACCCGCGTCGAGGCGCTGCCCTGGTACGGCACGCGCATGGTTGGAGACCTGAAGCTCCAGGCTCTGCCCTTCTACGGCGAGCAACCCACCAGTGGCGAGGGCGTCTACCCTGGCCTGTTCAACGTCGGCAGCACCTGGGCCGTTCGCGGGCCGGGTGTGTCATGCGCGTTCTTCGCCGACTCGGGTCATGACGTGCGCGGCTCGATGCGCGAGGTGTGTCGTGCCATCGACTCGGTCGAGATTTTGTTCTGCGGGGTGCGCGGGTTTCGGGTGAAGCCGATCTTCTTCTCGTTCACCACGCTCGACGCATTTTTGGTGAACGTGCCCTCGAGCGAGCTGACCCAGCCGCAGCAACTGATGGCCGATGCGGCCGAAGCACTTGAGTACGGCAAGCTGCTCAAGGCCCGCTTCGTGGTGCCGTGCGCTGACGGCGGAGCGCCCTGGTACTGGCGCGAAGGCATGGGGCCCAAGTACCCGGGTTACCCGGGCACGCCCGTCGAAGGCGCGTCGACCCATGATGAAAACGACGACGCCGACCCCTACCCCGAGCGACTAGGAGACGTCGCGAAGCGAGGGGCTCCGCGAGCGCTGCTGCTCCGACCCGGCGAGCACTGGTCGGGCACAGTCACCCGCACCGCGCCCTTCACCTGGCCCGGCTGGACTCGCTCCTCGCATCGTTGACGAGAGCCGCATGCGACAGGTGGTGAGCGGCACGATGGCGGTGTCGTCGTAGTCCTGACCCTGCGGGTTCTGGCCCTTGCACTCGAGCACGCCGACGATTTGAAGCGGCACGCCCTTGATGCGAACCACCTGTCCGCCGAATGCGCCCGCGAAAGGGCCGACTGGAGAGGCGCCGAGAGCGACGCGGCGACCGTCTGCCCGACGTCGATGACTCGTGAGACCACTGTGCCGTCGATGGGCGAGAAGATGGTGGTGTACGAAAGATTCACTTGCGCCTGGTGCCGCTGAGCGGTTCGTTAGGGGCCTACTCGCCCATCAACGCCTTCATCGCTGCGTTGTATTGCTCGAGCAGCTTCGGGTCGACCGGCGGCGCACCCGGAGCGCCCTGCGCACCAGCCGCCTTCCCGAGCTGCGCGTCGTCGAGGTCGAGCAACGAGTCGAGGTTGAAGCCGCCGATGTCCTCGTCGCCGTGCCGCTCTTCCCACCAGCGCTTGCGCAGCTTCTCCAGAGGCCCGGCTTGCGATGGTGTCACGCGGCCCAAGACCGAGGTGAAGGTCTTGGCGGTCACCCACTTGTAGCGATGCTCCTCCACGTACTGTCGGAGCGCTTCGTCGAAGGCGTTGACGCCGACCAGCGCGCGCTGTGCATCAAAGAGCAACGCGGCCTTGCCGTAGACCAGGCCTGCGTACTCGACGTTGTTGGTGTACTCCGAGGTCGGCCGATTCGCCTTCGCGTCGGGCCGGTTCATCAGTCGCATCATTTGAAACGCCATCTTGATCTGCGAATTGCGAATCTCGTTGGCGAGCTCGGGCTTTCGCTGCCACTCCATGATTCGCAGCGCGACGGCCTGGGTCAGCGGCTCATCGGCGATGGGCTCTTCGATCGGGTCGCTGCCCACCAGCATCGCGATGTACTGATGCGCCACCTCATGATCGACGGTGAACTCGATGGTGTTGGCCATCATCGCGCCCAGTGACTGTGCGAAGAGCGGCGCGAGCAGCGGGTTGTTGCTCAAGTCGGGCATACCCATCGCGGCGAGCGGGTTGGTCGAGCCGCGATAGAGGCTCGCGGCAACGGTAATCAACCCGGGGAACTCCATGCCGCCGGCGCCGTGGGAGAGGTGCGCTTCGACCACGCGGAATCGGCGGTAGGGCAATGGGCCCAGCTTCTCTTGCGCGACCCGCACCGCGTTGGTGGCGTGCTCGAGCACCTTCTTGCCAATGGCCGCATCTTTGCTCGAGAAGTGCGACTCGATGGTGACCTCTCCCACCGTCGACATCGCCATCTGGTAGCCCTTGGTGACCAGAATCGGCAGCTCTCGCGCGGCGGCGAGGGCGTAAGTGAAGCGGGTGCCCCCCGCTTCGGGCACCTCGCCCAACAGATTGCCGGGCGCGATCACCGAGTAGCCGCTGGGCACGACCAGGCTCACGACGAAGTTCGACGGGTCGAAGGTGCCCAGGTCGCCGATGCCAGAGGGGCCGGCGGCGAGCTCACCGTTGGCGCGAACGAACGGCACCATGGGAATGATGCCGGCCAGGCACGACACCTCGGGGGTGACCGAGTACGCGCCGTAGTCGCCGGGCGCGGCGTCGTCGAGGCCGCCCATCGCGTCGGTCAGGTCGCCCTCTGGCACCTTCGAGGCCACGCGGAGCTCGACCGTCACCGGCACGCCAACGGGCGAAGGCTTGGCGAGCCCGACGCGATACAACGAAACATCGGGTTGCGAGAGCTTCGCCGGCGCGCCATTGACCTGGGCCTGGCTGAGCTTCACCGAGCCTTCGTTGCTGGCGTTGGGAGTGATGCGCAAGAAGATCTCCGTCAGTGATTCCTTCTTCGGAGTCAGGGTGATCAACACCTTGCCGGTGACGATGCGCGTTCTCGGGTCGAACACGAGATCGGCACGGTAGAGCGGCAGCGCGCCGATGGCCCCGAGCGCCTTCTCGACGCGCGCGCGTTCGCCTTCACGCAGCGAGGCGATGGCCATCTGCACTTCAGGGCTCATCGACTGATCAGTCGGCGTCGCGCCAGGGCCGAGCAGCCGCAACAACGTCAAAGCGAGCAACATGCGCCCCAGGCTACACGGTCGCGCGCGTCACGAAGAGCCTGTCGCACCATGAGCTGAATTGAGCGCGGCACGGGTCGCAGCCTGCTATCGCACTGGCCATGAACCGGTTGCTCGCCCTGCTCTTCGCGCTGCTCTCGCTGACTGGAGTCGCCTTCGGTGCGATGGGGGCCCACGCCCTGAAGAGCGCGGTCGGCCCACTGCCCGACGCCCTCGAACGCCTCGCCTGGTGGGAAACGGCGGCCCGCTACCATCTCATTCACGCCCTCGCGCTGGGCCTGGTGGCGGTGTTGGCGGCGCACGTGCCGGGCAGGCTCCCGAGGTTGGCGGCGGCGTGCTTCGTTGCGGGCATCGCGCTGTTCTCGGGCAGCCTCTACGCCCTTGCGCTGAGTGGAAACAGGGCGTTGGGCATGGTGACGCCACTGGGGGGCCTGGCCTTTTTGCTCGGGTGGTCGTTGGTGAGTGCGGCTGCGCTGAGGCTGCCCCGCACCTGAAATGGCGGCGGCGACCCGGCCCGTTACACTCGCCGCGCAATGTCAGACCGTCACATTCCTCAGCTCGATTTGTCGCATTACAGCAAGGGCACGCCCGGTGAACGCAGCCGCTTCGTCAGCGCGTGGGGCGATGGGCTCAAAGAGTTCGGCTTCGTGTCGATCATCAACCACGGCGTCGACGACGCGCTCATTCGCCGCACCTACACCGACGCCGAGCGCTTCTTCGCCCTGCCGTTGGGGGTCAAACAGAAATACGACCAACCCGGTGGCGGCGGTCAACGCGGCTACACCACCTTCGGCAAGGAGCACGCGAAGAACCGCAAGGTCGGCGACCTCAAGGAGTTCTGGCACGTCGGTCGAGACCTGCCCGCCGAGGCCTCGCGTCGGTCGGCGTACGGCAACAACGTGTGGCCGGGCGAGATCGCCACCTTTCAGCAGAACACCCGCGCCCTCTTCGGAGCGCTCGACGTCGCCGCGGCGGTGATGCTGCATGCGTTGGCCGACTATTTTCAAATGCCGCAAAACACCTTCAGCGACATGGCGCACGACGGCAACTCAATCTTGCGAATCATTCACTACCCGCCGCTCAAAGACATGTTCGTGCCGGGCGCGGTGCGAGCGGCGGAGCACGAAGACATCAACCTGATCACCCTGCTCTGCGAATCGACCTCCAGCGGCCTGGAGATTCTCACCCGTCAGAACGAGTGGATCGCGGTGGACGCGCTGAAGGGCCAGATCGTCGTCGACTCGGGAGACATGCTCTCGCGGGTGACCAACGAGGTGATTCCTTCGACCACGCATCGGGTGGTGAACCCCAAGAGCACCGACGACGACGTGGTGCGGTACTCAATGCCCTACTTCGTGCACCCCTACCCTGACTGCGAGCTGAAGGTGCTTGAGCAGTGTATCACTCCTGATAACCCGAAGCGCTTCGAAGACATCACCGCTGACGCATTTCTGAAGCAGCGGCTGCGCGAAATCGGTTTGATCAAATGATCTGGCTGGTGCTGTCGCTGATCACCGCCGCTGATCAGCCGAGACTGCTGGTCTCGGCGAGAGTGAGCACCGGCTTCCCTGATCTCCTCGGCGCCTCGGTGACGGTTCACGCGATTCCCTACGTCGATGTCGAAGCGGGCGGCGCGCTGCTCTCGCTCTCTTGGCTGGTGCGAGCGGGGCCGAGGTACATGTTGGTCGACGCGCGTGAGGGTACCGACGTCGGGCTCTCGGTTCGGGTCGCGGCATTGTTCGGCTACAAGCGGGTCGACCGCGCGAGCGATGTCACCCGCGGGTTTCACTTCGCGGGCACGGTCGATCTCACCTGGTGGCTCGCGAGTCACTTCGGCCTGACTCTTCAATTCGCTGGTGGTGGCACCTTCGACCCGACGCGAAGCAATCGGCGAGTGCTGCCTGACCTGCGCGTTTCGTTCGGCGTCAGCTTGTGACCGGCGCAGCTGCCTCGCGCTTTTTGCGCCGAAGGTAAAACTTGGTGAGTCTGTAGAAATTGGGCTGACCCTGAAACGCAGCGGCGCCCTGTCGGCAGAGGTGCTGAGCCGCATCGAGCAGCAATCGCATCAGTTGCGCCGCTCGCAATGAGACCTCGTAGAATCTCGCCTCGTCGGCGCTGTCGCGTTCGCGGCCGGCTGCATGCTCGGCCAGAAGCGCGGTCGCCTCACGCACCAGCTCATCGACGCGCGGGTCTCGAGCCAGGCGCTCGCGCAGGTTGCTCACGTTTCGCAATACCGTCTGCATGCCGCCCACGACCATGTTCACGCGGGCTGTCGACTTGGTCTGAAGTGAGAACATCGACGCGGGGAGGTCGCCCGCGGCTCCGTAGCGCGCCAGGCGCTCGCGAAGGTCCAACAGGTCTTTTCGAATCGCCTCGTCGCGGTCCGCGCGTTCCTCTCGGTCAGTCTCCAGGAAGTCTTTCTCGGTGCGAGCCTCGCAAAGCAGCGCATTGAGCCTCTCGAGTCGGTCGAAGCTGGCCGCAGTTACGGGGAAGCCACGTGCCTCGAACGTCTCGAGGTCTTGGCGCCTCGTCGCTAGCAGCAGAACGTCTGCCCACAGCGCGGTGGGGTCGCCTCCGGTTCGAACGAAACCGCTGCCCAGTGCTTCGGCTTCGGCCATCAACGCTTCATCAGTCACCGCAGATGATTTCGCCATAGTGCCGATCGTGACGCAGGAGACGAGGTGGAATTCAAATGCTCGGGCTCAGGGCGTGGTGAATGCGAAGGTTCGCATGGTGCCCGACATCTGTCTGCCGACTTTGACCGCTCCCAGCACGCGCGCCGGTGCCTCCGAAACGTTCTTGCGAAATTGCCTGATACATTCGCGGCGTCAACCAGTCGGGCAAGGTCGTGGTCGGCAACATCTTCATCTCTGGCAACATGACGTTGTCATTCGAGAGCGCGATTGGCAGCGGCATCGAGTCACAGGCGCGCGTCTTGATTGCGCCGTCGCGGCCGTGGAGCGCACGCAGCCGCTTTCGAATATTGCTCACCGACAGTGGTCGCACCTCACGCATCAACCGTGCTTCGAGCTCATTCGCGAGCAGGCCTCATGCTGCCATCTGAATCACCGAACGCCACGGTGAGCGCCTGGCGTTCTTTGCCCTCGGCGCTCCTCACTTTCAGCAGCAGGGTCAGGTCCCCGTTCTCGTCTCCATCGAGATCGATGAATGACACCGAGTCGACTCTCAAAAACGTCTCGCCCGGAAGCAGCTTCGCCCGTACTTCAACGTCGGGGGGCTCAGCTGCGGCGCATCGGTAGAGTGCTTTGAAGGCCCCGTTCTTCTCGGCGGCCACGAAAAGGCATCGCTGCTTGCCGTCGATTCGAAAGCTTTGAGAGGCGATCGGTCGTTTACCCTCGAGCTCACGCTCAAACTTCGCGAGCTCACCCGCAGGCAAGGGTTCAACCTTCGGCGATGCGGCGATCGCGATGACAATCACTGCGTTGGGAAAGCTCATTCACTGTACCGAGAGCACGGCGGGGGATTTCGACATGGCCCCGAGACTGACGCAGGGCTCCCGAGGGTATTCAACCCGCACCACGATGGCGTCGACCCGCACCCAGTGGGTGCGCACGGCTCCCGAGGCCTGCGGTGTCGATTTCGGGGCTGGCGATGCGCTCCCGTCGGTGACGGCAAGCCGTAAACGTACGGAATCGCTCGCCGGTCAGAACCAATGCATCAGCGTGACGATCAGTCGGTACTGGCGGTACCCCAGTGGCACTCCCGTGAGCGAGGGCACCGAGAGGGTGACGTCGGGGCTGATTTCGAGCGTCCACGAAGCGCTCAAACGCACCCAGAGGGTGATCAACGCGATGCCGCCGAAGACGCCGACGGCGCCCTGACGCGCCCCGACGGGTTCGAAGAGCAATACGCTGCCACCTGCGTGCAGCGCCGAGCGAACTTCAACGCTCTCGGTGCCGACCCATTTCCAGCTGACGGTCAGATACGCGTTGATGGTACCGCGGGCGAACTTGGCCGAGAGCACGTCGAACCAGGGGCTCCACTCGGCTGAGAAGCCACCCATCCAACGCGGTGAGAAGGCGTGGCGGAGCGAGACGCCTCCGATGAAGCCCCCTCGGTCGAGTGCGGCGCCGAGGTGGCCGCCGAGGCCGAGGGTGTTGTCAGTGGCTTCGGCGCTTGCGGGTGCAGCGATGAGCAGACAGCAGGTCAGTGCTGAGGCCTTCGCGAACGGAGCAACAGCGCCGCGAGCGCCAGCAACCAGCCGCCAGGCGCGAGCGAGCACCCCTGCGTCTGCGCGGGAGTCGGTGATGCGAGCTGGGTTTCGGGGAATGCTCCGCACCATTCGTTTTGGCTTCCGCACCCGGAAGTATAGCGGAGCGATTGATCGAGCACGGCATCAATGCGCGCCACCCGCTCAGCGCGCGAACCGGCGGCTGCTACAGCCTTCAACAGCGCCGACGAAGACTCGGTGGCCACCGTCGCCCGGTGAACCGCCACTGCCGACCCCGTGCACTCGTCGAGCGCGCCCATGTGCGCGTGCCCGTCGCGGCTGACGTTGAACGAGAGCGAGACGATTGCGTCGATGTAGTTGAGCACGCCGACCACCGTTTCCGAATCGGGCGCGCGAAAGCTGTGTGCGTAGCTGTCTTGCAGGGCATGCAGCGCACGGCCCATGTGAAAGGCGTAGCGAGAGAGACGAACGTGCTGCCGCTGAAACCGAAGCGCGACCTGCACTTCTTCGCTGGGCTCCAGCTCGGGCACTTCACTCGCGCCGAGCGCTTGATCGATCTCGTGGTGAATGAACAACCGGCACGCAGAGAGAGCCTCGTTGTCACCTTGATCGAAGTCTTGAGTCGCGGAGCGCAGGCAGTGAGCTGACTGATCAATGGCGCCGTGCACCGCCGCGAGCTCGGGCAAATCAGAGAGCGAATAGCCTTCGAGATCATTGTCGCGCACGCCAACCATCACCGACATCGACCAGCGATCGAGACCAGCGGGCACCAGGAAGGGCAGGTTCTCGGCGAGCACGAGATCTTCTCGACTGGCGATGGGCGGGCTCACACCGTCAGGCCACGGGGCGCCTCGGAGCGCGTTGAGCGTGATTCGTTCGTGGCACCCTTCGGTGATTGCGGTTTCGAGTGTAAAGGCGGCGGCGCTTTGCGCCCACGAGAGGCTCAGCGCGAACGTCAGGGCACTCCAACGCGGTGACGACATTCGCCGACGGTATGAAATCGGTGACGGAGGTCTCTAGGCGTGGCCTGGGGCCGCTCAGCGCGCCGCAACTCACGCTGACGAGCGCATACGCAGCAGGCCCACACTTCGGCATCTCGAATTGCGGTCTGGTTGAACGGAGCCCCGTTCGAAACGTCATCGGGGCAAAAATCGCTGATATTCAGGCGCGTGGTGACGCGCACACACCTTTGCCTTCTGATCCCCATTCTCGTGCTGACGGATTGCTCGTGCCGCAAGACCGATGCGCAGCGGGCGCGTGAAGAGCGCGAGGCGATGGACAAGAAGCTGCGGAGCTCGCTCACGCTTTTCCCCTATCGGCTGGTGAAGCTGTCGATGAGATCGCGCAATTCGCCGAATCGACCGAAGGCGCTCGATGCGGTCAGCCAGGTGCTCGATCAATCGAGGGCGTTGCCGCAGACGGTGACCACTCCCACTGAGGCCGCGAAGATGGCTGCGGTGTATGGCGAGCTGTTGCTGGCGGTAGTGGCCGCGCGCGAGTCGATGAAAGATCGCGATGAAGACGAGTTCCCCACGCTGTTGACCGAGGGGTTCGGGGTGATGCCTTCGTTCGACCCGTACGGCAACTCCGAGGAGCATTTGATGTTGGCCGCGATCTTCTTCGTGTTCGACGAGGCGGATCAGGGCAATCGGCTACCGGGTGAATCAGAGATCGTGTTCTACGAGCTCTCGCGCGCCACGCCGCGGCCGAGCTGGCCGGTCGACGTGAACCAGTTCGCGCGGCTGCTGCGTGGCGGTACCTTTCACGCGGCCGGTTCGCTCTACGCCGCTGAAGAAGAGCTGACGACGTCGGTTGCGCTCCTCGATGACTCCGACGCCGGGTGGTCGGGCAATGACTGGCGCGAGCACCTGCGTGGGGCGGCGCACTTCATTCGGGCGCTCAATCGGCAGAAGCTCGGGCGTGACGAGGGAGTCACCGAAGACCTGGAGGCCATGCTGGCGTCGCTGCAACGGCTGGGCGTCGAGAATGAGCTGACCTGGTGGGGCCAGGCGATGGTCTCGTCGCGACGCGGTCGGTTTGGCGAGGCGGCCGAGGCAATCGAGCGGCTCGCGGTCAGCTCCAACCTCGAGGCGGCGTCGCAGGCGTCAATGCGCGATGCGGCGAAATCGATGCGTGATACGGGCTCCGGGGTGCCGGTACTGCTCCAGGCGCGCGCGTCGGCGATTCTGGTGCAGGCGTTGATCGCAAGGGCCGGTGGCCTTGAGAAAGTACTGGCGATGGTGCTGGGTGACGAGAAGGCGAATCAACTGACGAGCCCACTGGTCTGGCTCGATCGAACGAGGCAGCACCTGGTGCTCGCGACCCCCGACTTGAACCCGATCGATTTCGTGAAAGCCAAGTGGCGTGATGGAGGTCATCTATGGCCGTAGCTCCGCAGGTCGCCGCTCGTGCCGCGGCGTTGAGTGATGAGGCGCTGCTGCTCGAGTGCGAAGTGAACGTGTACATCGGGTCAGGGCCCGGAGGTCAGCACCGCAACAAGACCGAGAGCGCGGTGCGGCTGACGCACTTGCCGACCGGCATCACCGTCTCGGCGAGCGAGCGCCGCAGCCAGCTGATGAACCGCGGCGCCGCGCTCGAGCGGCTGCGCGAGACGCTGAAGAAGCTGGCCTACGTCGCGCCGAAGCGGGTGCCGACCAAGCCCTCGCGCGGCTCGCAACGCCGGCGCATCGAGTCGAAGAAGCGAACGTCGGAGAAGAAGAAGTCGCGCTCAGGCGACTGGTGAAGGGGCGAGCACGACTCAGCCGCCCAGCTTCTTCACCAGCAGCTCGTTGATCAGCTTCGGGTTGCCCTTGCCCTTCATCGCCTTCATCACCGCGCCGACGAAGAAGCCGATCAGCTGGGTCTTGCCGGCCCGGTACGACTCGACGTTCTTCGGGTTCTCGGCGAGCGCGGCGTCGATCAGCTGCTCGACCTCGCCGAGATCATTCACCTGCCCCAGGCCCTTCTCTTCGATGACTCGTGCGGCATCGCGGCCGGTCTCGAACATGTCGGCGAACACCTCTTTCGCTGCGTTCGCCGAGATGGCGCCCGCGTCGACTGCCTGAATCAGCGCGACGAGCTGCACCGCGGTGAACTTGAGCTCACGCACCGGCCGCTTGGTCTCGTTGATCAGCCGTGAAATCTCACCCATGAACCAGTTCGACGCCTTCTTCGGCGCGACCCCGGCCTTCACGGTCGCTTCGAACAGATCTGCCAGCGCGAGGTCAGCGGTGAGCACCTCGGCGTCGTACTGCGGCAGCTTGTGCTCGTCGACGAACCGCGTTCGTCGCGCGCGGGGCAGCTCGGGCATGGTCCTCCGCACGTCTTCGATCTGCTTCTCGGTCACGACCAGCAGCGGCAGATCAGGCTCGGGGAAGTACCGGTAGTCGTGCGCGTCTTCTTTGGAGCGCATCGAGCGGGTCTCGCCTCGCTGGGTATCGAAGAGCCGCGTCTCTTGAACGACCGCCCCGCCCGCTTCGATCAGCTCGACCTGCCGATGCGTCTCGACCTCGATCGCCTGCTTGATGAAGCGAAACGAATTGAGGTTCTTTAGCTCGCAGCGGGTGCCCAGCTCACTCGAGCCGACCCGCATCACCGAGACGTTGGCGTCGCAGCGAAACGAGCCCTCTTCGAGGTTGCCGTCGTTCACGCCGATCGCCACCAGCACCTCGCGCAATGCCTTGAGGTACTCGACCGCCTCGTCAGCGCTGCGCAGATCAGGCTCGCTGACGATCTCGAGCAACGGCGTGCCCGCACGGTTCAGGTCGACGAGCGAGCGGCTGCCCTCGTGCACCAACTTGCCCGCGTCTTCTTCGATGTGAATTCGCCGAATGCGAATCTCGCGCTCGCCCGCGCTCAATTGGCCCCACTCGCAGATGGGGAACTCGAACTGGGTGATCTGATAGCCCTTCGGCAAGTCGGGGTAGAAGTAGTGCTTTCGCGACCACTCGCTGCGGTGGTTGACGCGGCACTCCAGCGCGAGGCCGGTGCGAATCGCCAGCTCGACCACCTGGGCATTGAGCACCGGCAGTGTGCCGGGGAAGGCGACGCACAGCGGCTGGGTGTTGGCGTTGGGCTCAGCCCCGAAGCGGGTCGATGCGCTCGAGAAGAGCTTGCTCTGGGTGAGCAGCTGCGCGTGCACCTCGAGGCCGACCACCACCTGAAAATCAGACACCGGCACGGTGTGGCCCTTTCTCGAAGAAGCGCGTCTCACGCTCGAGCGCGCGAGCGACGCGCAAGATCAACGCTTCACCCCACGCCGGGCCGACTACCTGAGCGCCGATGGGCAAGTGGTTCGCAGTGAAGCCGGCTGGCACCGACACCGCCGGCAAGCCCGCGAGGCTGGTGGGCAGCGTCATCACGTCGGCCAGGTACATCGCCAGCGGGTCGTCGAGCTTCTCACCGAGCGCCCAGGGCGCGACCGGCGAGGTCGGCGAGAGAATCACATCGACCGTCTTGAACGCCTCGTCGAAGTCTCGCTTGATCAGCGTGCGTACCCGCTGGGCCTTCACGTAATACGCGTCGTAGTAGCCCGCCGAGAGCGCGAAGGTGCCCAGCATAATTCGCCGCTTCACCTCGTCGCCGAAGCCTTCACTGCGCGACTTGTTGTACAGCTCGCGCAGCGTCTTCGGGTCGGCAGTGCGGTGCCCGTAGCGAACGCCGTCGTAGCGACCGAGGTTCGACGAGGCCTCGGAGCAGGCGATGACGTAGTACGTAGCGAGCGCGTGCCTGGTGTGCGGCAGCGAGATGCGCTTCACCGTGGCGCCGAGGGCCTCGTACTGCGCCGCCGCAGCCCGTACCGCGCGCTCGATCTCCGGGTCGAGCCCGGCGACAAAGTATTCGTCGGGCAGCCCGATGGTGAGGCCTCGCACGCCTGCTTCGAGGCCCGCTTGCGCGCCCGGCTTGGGCAGATCAGCCGAGGTCGAGTCGTTCGCATCGAACCCCGAGATGGCCTCGAGCAGCACCGCGGCATCAGCGACCGTGCGAGTCAGCGTGCCGACTTGATCGAGCGAGCTTGCGAACGCCACCACGCCCCACCGCGAGACCCGGCCCCAGGTCGGCTTGAGGCCCACGGTGTTGGTGAACGAGGCAGGTTGGCGAATCGAGCCGCCGGTGTCACTGCCGAGCGCACCGCCCACCATGCCCGCGGCGACGGCGGCGGCCGAGCCTCCCGATGAGCCGCCCGGGGTGCGGGTGAGATCGTACGGGTTGTGGGTCTTCTGAAAGGCGCTGGCCTCGGTCGAGGAGCCCATCGCGAACTCATCGAGGTTGGTCTTGCCGATGATCACCGCGCCCGCTTCGCGCAGCTTTCGGGTCACGGTCGCGTCGAAGGGCGGCTTGAAGCCCTTGAGAATCTTCGAGCCGGCGGTGGTCTCGAGCCCCTCGGTCAGAATGTTGTCTTTCAGCGCGAGCGGCAGACCGTCGAGCGGGCCAAGGGCTCGACCCTGCACGCGTCGCTCATCTGAGGCGCGAGCCGCTGCCATCGCGCCCTCGGGGTCGAGGCGCAGAAACGACTTCACCGCTCCATCATCGCGCTCGATGGCCTCGAGTGATGCCTGGGTCAGCTCGACCGAAGTGCGCTGCGCGGAGGACAACGAGGCAGCCGCTTCGAGCAAGCCGGTCACTCGATCACCTTGGGTATGACGAAGCTGGTGCCGGAGACCTGCGGCGCGTTGCTCAGCGTCTGTCGGGTGCCCGACTCGCTGCTGGCCTCATCGACGCGCGCGTGAACCGAGCCGGCGATGACGTGCGAGGAGGCCTCGATGCCCGCGGTGTCGACCTCGGCCAACTGCTCGACGGCCTCGAGAATCACCGAGAGGCGGTGACGATAGGTCTCGACCTCACTGGCCGAGAGCTCCAGGCGCGCGAGGTCGGCGACGTGTCGCACTTGTTCGAGAGTGAGCTTCACGACCCGGCCTCACTTCTTGAGACGTTCGATGTTGTTGCGGGCCACGTTCGCCTCGGTGCCATCGGGCATCACCTCGAGGTAGCGCTGGTACCAGGTGATCGCCTTGTCGTATTTGCCCTGCGTGCGCAGCGCTTCGGCGAGCCCCATGATGCCCGGGCCGTAGCGCGGGTTGAGCTTGTTCGCCTGCTCGAACGCCGCTTCGGCCGCCGCGGCGTTACCCAGATCAAGCAGCGCGAGGCCCTTGCCGACCATCGGCTCGACTCGATCAGGCCGCAGATCAGATGCCCGGCCAAACGCGCTCAAGGCCGCTTCGGGTTTGTCTTGCGCGAGCAGCGATTCGCCACGCGCCTGCAAGCTGTCGTAGTCGAACTTCGGTTCGGGCTTGGCCGGCTTGGTTGGCGTCTGCTCCACCAGGGTGGTGGCCACCACCGGCGCGCCGGCATCGATCACGGCAACCGCGACAGGTGCAGTCGGGGCTCCTGCGTCAACCATCGTGGGCGCTGGCACCCCGACGATCGCCACCGGAGCGCCGGCATCGACCACCGTCGGCTCCAGTGCGGCGCGCGCCTCGACGTCACGGCGTTCTTTGTCAGGCAGGTGCACACCGAAGTACCACCCCGCGCCCGCGCCGATCAGCAGCCCGAGCACGATCATCATCGGCCAGCGACTGCCCGAGCCCTTAATCGCGCGCTCGAGGTCGAGATCATCGGTTGCGGGCAGCGGCTTGCGGCGCACACCACTGGGCCGCAGGTCCTGGGTCAGCGGTTTGGGAGCCCCTTGATCAGGAATGGCGAAACCACCGAGCAACGCGTCGTGCGATTGAGCCGGAGGCGGAGCCACCACGCTCGGCGCGGGGGTCTTGAAGTTAGGCTCACGCCAGGTCTCGGTGATGTCGTTGCGCAGCGGAGGCAGCGAGGGCGCCGGTGGGGGTGGCGGCAGCGAGCCCTGGCCCGCGCTTCGAACCGCGTCATAGGCGCGCCCTTTGGCGGCGTCGTCGACCACTTGAAAGAAGCTCGAGAGCTCCGGAATATCGCCGAGGCGCTTCCAGGTATCGCCGGTGAGGGAAATCTCGTCGTCGCGAACGACCTTGCCCTCGACGATCCACTGCTGGAGCGAGGTCAGCTCACGACAGCTCGAGGTGGTGCCAGTCGAACGCCTTCGTATCTTCCATTCACGCGCGACCGGTGCCGGTGGCAGCTCAGCCGCGGTGCGACGGTTGACACGAAAGACGTGCCCGCACTGAGTGCATTTGACGGTGATGCCGTCATCGGGGATTCGCGCCTCGTCAAAGTCGTATTCGGTCTGGCAGCGCGGGCAACTGACGTCCATGTGTGTTTCCTAAGACTACTGTTTCATCGCGTGAGCGCGCAGATGATACCGCTGTTGCTTGGCGGTGCCTCGAATCACCATCGGCACCACCAGCTGAAACTCCTGGTTCTCGAACCGCGCCGCCGAGTCGCCCACCGTGGGCAGGGTGAAGGTCACCAGGCGCACCACCACCCGGCCGCCCGCTTGAATCGGAGCCACGTGCCCATCGGGCCGCAGCGGCAGCTGCATGTGGTCGGGCATCACCATCGCCACCTGACGCCAGTCGACCTGAACCTCCTCGGCCGTCTTGTTGGTGATGTCGAGCAGCACCGCCTGGAAGTTGACCGGGTCGAGGAGCAGCTCGCTGCGAATGTCGGCGTCTTCGATGACGTCGCGCTCGTTTGATTTGGGCAGGTTGCGCGCGCCGGGGTCGGTCAAATCGAAAGAGAACGTGTAGGTCGGTGCAGCACACGCACTGAGGAGCAGCAGGCCAGCCCGAACCAGGGCGCCGGGGCCAAATTGAAGGTTCATGCCCGCACCCGACCACATTCGGTTGGCCTCGTCACAGAAAGTGGCGGTCGAAAAATTGCTCGGCCGACCGCGCTCCCTACACTCCGCGGTCTTCAGCCTTCTACAGGGGTGTACCTGCATGTCAGCCAAACGAGCGAAAGAGCGATCACTTCTTTCGCGGCAGGAGATTGCCGTTCGTCGGAAGCAGCTCAACAACAAAAAGATGGCCTCACCCACCGCGCCGCGTCGGGCGATCGGCGGTGTGCTGATTCTGGCCTTCTCGGTGTTGGCCTTCTTCTCGGTCTCGACCTTCGACGCGCATGATCGCGTCGGCCCCGGCTTTCGAAATGCGATCGGCCCGGTCGGTCATGCGGTCGCCGAGGCGCTGCGCGGGCTGTTCGGCATCTGCGCGTTCGTGCTCCCGGTGGTCGGCTTCTATGCCGCGGCGATTCTGTTTCTTGGCAACCGCGAGAAGAAGCGGTGGACGCAAGTGGTGGCCTTTGGCCTGCTGCTGATCTCCTGCGCGGTGTTGGCGCAGCTGATCTTCAAAGAAGACGCTTCCTGGGCCCACGCGCCGGGAGGCCTGATCGGCCGCCAGGTCGGAGGCGTTCTCACCGCGCTCTTCTCGACGGTGGGCACGGTCGTTCTGGTGAGCGCGATCGCCGCGGTGGCCTTCATCGTCGGCACCGAGTTCGCCTTTCTGCAGTTGTGCGGGTGGCTGTGGTTGAAGCTGCAGGTCGCCGTCGCTCACGGCAAGGTGCTCGGGCTCCAGCTGATCGACGTTCAGAAGGCGCGGCTCGAAGCCCGCAAGTTGGCGAACGAGCAGGCGAAGATCGAAGAGGCCGCGTTTCTGGCTGATCTCGAGGAAGAAGAAGCAGAGCTCGCTGAGATCGAAGCGGCGGCTGAAGAGGCCGAAATGTTGGCCACCGAGGCCGAGCGCCTCGGGCGAGACAGAGAGAACTCGAAGCTCGCCGACCTGGCTGAAAAAGATCGGCTGCGCGCTGATCGCGAGAAGTCATTGGTCGAGCTTGAAGCGGCCCGCCTGGCGAAAGAGGCGATCAAGACGGCGCGTCTGAATGAGAAGACGAACCGCTCGACGGCGGCCGCGGCGATGGCGCCTTCGTTGCTCGATGAGGCCAGGGCCACCGCGCCGATGCATCACGTCTCGCCTCCGGGTTTTGGCAATGACCCCGCCTGGGCGATGAGCCTGAGCGCACCGATGGCTCAGTCGCCGTATCTGATGTCGGAGCCTCCTCCGGTAAAGCAGGCCGCGAAGCGTCTGCCGAACATCGTCGAGCCGCCCGCCTCGCCGCTGCCGACCAGCGCGATGGACACGTTGCCTCCTCCGACGAGGCTGTCAGGCGACGTCGCGCCTCCCGCGTTGCTCGACTCGGCCGCAGTCGGTGCTGCCCAGACCTCGGCCGCCGCGCTGTCGACCGGCGTGGGGGCGACCGTGCTCGCTCGCATGCCGTTGATCATCGAGCCCAAGGCGCCGCCGAAGCCGACGGCTCCAATCAAGAAGAAGACCGAGTTCGAGTTCACTGGAGATCGCACCAGCTTCGTGGTGCCTCCGGTCGACCTGCTCGAGGCCAAAATTCGCGAGCGCACCACCATCGACAAGGGCGCGTACCTGGCCACTGCCGAGAAGCTGGTCGTCAAGCTGCGCGACTTCGGCATCGACGGCGAAGTGGTCGAGATTCGCCCCGGCCCGGTCGTGACGATGTACGAGTTCAAGCCCGCTGCGGGCGTGAAAATCTCCCGCATCGCGTCGCTCTCAGACGACCTGGCGATGGCGATGGAGGCGATGCGCGTTCGCATCGTCGCGCCGATTCCGGGCAAGGGCGTGGTCGGCATCGAGGTGCCGAACAAGGAGCGCGAGACGGTCTTCTTGAAAGAGATCGCCGAGCAGGACGCGTTTCAGAAGTCGCAGTCGCGGTTGACGATGTGCCTGGGCAAAGACATCGAAGGCATGCCGTACATCTTCGACCTGGCCAAGGCCCCTCACCTGCTGATGGCAGGCACGACCGGATCGGGTAAGTCGGTGGCGGTCAACTCGATGATCATGTCGATTCTGCTCAAGTCGACGCCCGAAGAAGTGCGCTTCATCATGGTCGACCCGAAGATGTTGGAGCTCTCGGTGTACGAGGGCATTCCCCATCTGTTGTTGCCGGTGGTGACCGACCCGCGCAAGGCGGCCATCGCGCTGCAGTGGGCGGTCGACGAGATGACCCGGCGCTACAAGCTGCTGTCTGAAGCGGGCGTGCGAAACATCTCTGGCTACAACGTGCACGTCGAGCAAGAGCTGGCCAAGCGCAAGGCGTCGAAGATGACGGTCGATGCGAAGCCCACGGTGATCAAACCTCCGACGTCGGTCATTCCCTCGGTGGTGCCTCCGGCGATCGAGACCGAGCTCGCGGCGGCACCGGTGACAGCTTCGGTCGACGAGAAGCCGAAGAAGAAGCGGCGCATGTTGATCGTCGACGTCGCCGAGACGCCGTCGGGTGAGAACGCAGTGGCGGCTGAGGCCTCGCCGAGGCCCGCGATGGAGATGGGCGTGGCTGCTCCCAAAGAGCTGGTGGAAGACCCGCGCGAAGAGGTGATTGGCGTCGAGGCGGCCCCGGCGGCCGAGCTGGTCGATGCCGAAGCTGAGCTGCTGGCGAGCCGCATCGAAGAAGCGCCGTTGAACCCCGAAGAAGTGGCCGCGTTGGCAGCAGCCGCTGAGGAGCGCGCTGCAGCGCAGGCTGACGATTCGAAAGAGGAGCTCAAGAAGCTGCCCTACATCGTGGTGATCATCGACGAGCTCGCCGACCTGATGATGGTCGCCTCGAAAGAGGTCGAGACCTCGATTGCACGACTGGCGCAGATGGCGCGCGCCGCCGGCATTCACTTGATGGTGGCCACGCAGCGACCTTCGACCGACGTCGTCACCGGCGTGATCAAGGCCAACTTCCCCACCCGCATCACCTTCATGCTCCGCAGCAAGCCCGACTCGATGACCATCATCGGCACCATCGGCGCCGAGGCGCTGCTGGGCATGGGCGACATGCTGATCATGCCTCCGACCAGCGCGCATCTGCAGCGCGTACACGGGTGCTTCGTGTCGGAGACCGAGATCAAGCGGGTGGTTGATCAGCTCAAGGCGCAAGGCAAGCCGGTGTTCGACGAGAGCATTCTCAAGCCGCGCGATGAAGACGGTGACACCAGCGGCGGTGAAGAAGATGAGCTCTCAGACGAGCTGTACGATCAAGCGGTAGCGATCGTGAGCGAGATGAGAACGGTGAGCATCTCGATGCTCCAGCGCAAGATGCGCATCGGCTACAACCGCGCCGCCCGGATGATCGAGCGCATGGAGCGCGACGGCATGGTCGGCACCGCCGATGGCGCCAAGCCGCGCGAGGTGCTGATCAGACAGCTCGGGCAGATGCCCGGCGCCGACGCGATGTAGGAACCACGCGCGCTTTGGAGTAGAGCGGCGCCATGTCGTCGCCCGACGCCCAGCCGTTGACCCGGCCTCCGCGCACCAACCACCTGCCCTTCGTGGTGCTCCTCGGAGCGCCTGCGGTGCTGTTGGTGCTGTTGTTGACGCTCGGGTATCGCTACTCGAGCCGCTCGCCAAGCCAGAACGTCACCATGGGCGACCGGTCGTTCGTCGTAGCGGTGCCTGAGCTGCTCGACGCGACCAAGAACACCGGCGGCTACGACGCCAAGGCCGAGGTGCTGCGCAAGACCAAGCTCGCGCGCGGTGGCCGTGAGCTGGAGTATCGCTTCGCCGGTACCCGCCCCCCGTGGCTCGTCTCTTCGCGGATAATCGCTGAGCTCGATACGGCCCAGGCGCAGGCCACCTTCACCCAGCTCGCTGAGCGCGACCTGGTGTCGCCCGGCCTGAGCCTCGCGCCGCTCGAGATGCCCTGGGGTGACGAGGCGATGCACGGCACGCTGCAGCGCGACGGGGTCACCGTCGGTCACTATTTTCTGGGTCGCAAAGGCACCCGCGTCGTTCTGTACCGGCTCGAGGGCCTGGTGCTCGCTCCCCCGCTCTCGTTCGAGGCGTTCATCACGCCGAGATTGGTACAGGCCGAGACGTTCGTTCCGTGAAAGCGCCGCTTCGCACCAAGGTGCTGCTGGGCCTCGCGGTGCCGCTCGCCCTGTTCGCGGTCATCGCCGGGTTGACCTGGTACCTGCAGTCGACCGGCACACATCGCCCGCTGACGCCTTCAGAGCGCGCGGTGCTGGTGACGGCGAAAGATCTCTTCGCCATGTCATCTCAGCCCGAGCTGTACATGCAGGCCGAAGACAGCGGTGAGCGAGAAGACCTGCTCGATGGCAGCGCCACGTTGACCGCCGAATACCAGTCGGAGAAACCGCCGATGTACGTGGTCTCACAGGTGGCCCTCGAACCATCGGAGCGCGCCGCCAAGCTCACCTGGCAGTCGCTCTCGATTGGCGGCTTCATGGGCATCGCAGTCGAGTCGAAAGACGTGGTGCTGGTGAACCGCGACGACCTCTACGCGTGGGGTGACGAATCGAAATCGCAGCTGCTCACCATCGATGGCAAGCCGGTGGGTCACTTTCTGGTGATTCGCAAAGGCACCCGGGTGTTCATGGCGATTTTCTCGGGCGTGTTTTTCGACGAGGCCGCCCCGCTCGCGGCTTTGCTCACCCCGAAGCTCGAGGCGATGGAGCGGCTGCCGTAGCGATGCGCTTTCTGCTCCTCGCCAACCCCGAGAATCGGAGGGTCTCGCTGTTTCAGGCCGCGCTCGCCAGTCAGGGCCAACCCGAGGCGGAGGTCGTCTCGTGGTCAGACTTCATCGAAGACCCGCGCGTGCTCTCGCGGATCGCGAATGAGCCGCGGGCCTTTAGAATCGACTCGGCGGGTGAGAGCGAACGGGTCGAGCGGCAGCTGTTGAGCTCAGGCTACGAGCAGGCCCGAACGCTCGGCTGTACTTGGATTTCACCGGAGTCGCTCTCTCAGATGCCGCCTTCGGTGGGTCGCATTCTCTGCCCGCGCCAGGCGCACCTGGGGTTCGAGCGAGCGCTGACCGCGGTGGAGGACGTGCTCTCGACGAAGCCGCAGTGGCGGCAGCTCAACCCGATCGCCGACATTCGCGAGTGCTTCGACAAGCGGGTGACCTCGCAGCGCTTCGGCGAGCTGGGCATCCCGATTCCTCCGGCGATCACCGGGGTGGCCTCGCTGGCCGAGCTGCGAGAACACCCGTGGCGCTCGGTCTTCGTGAAGCTCTCGTGCGGCTCCTCGGCGAGCTGCCTCGGCGTGCTCGACCGACGCAGCTTTCACACCACCATCGAGCAGGCGCCCGATGGTTGGTTCAACAACCTGCGCATGCGGCACGTGCGGGAGCCCGAGCGAATCGAAGAGCTGGTCGGCTTCTTGTTTCGCGAAGGCGCGCACGTCGAGCACACCGTGCCGAAGGCCCAGCTCGACGACGCCTACTTCGATTGCCGCGTGCTGTGCATCGCCGGCGAGCCGCGGTTCATTGTGGTGCGGCAGAACAAATACCAGATAACGAATCTGCACCTCGGCGGGTGGCGCGGTGAGCTTGCGAAGCTTCGCGAGCGCGTGGCGGCCCCAGATTGGGAGGCCGCGATGACCAGCTGTCGGCGAGTGGCCAAGTGCTACCGCGCGCTGCAAGTAGGGCTAGACCTGATGTTCGAGCCAGACTTCGTGGGGCATCGGGTGATTGAGGTGAACGCCTTTGGCGACCTGTTGCCGAATCTGGTGGTCGATGGGCTGAACGTTTACGAAGCGGAGATCGAGGTGGTGCTTGGAGGCTGAGTTCACCGAAATCATTTCTCGAGTTGGTTCGCGCGCACGTGAAGTGACACCGGTCTCTGCCGCTCGAGGATGCCGGCCTTGAAGACCTTGTCGAGTTCGAGGTACTCGAGGTGCACGTACCCGATGTGACAGCCGCAGGTCATCGCGCTGCAGGGCCGCGGCTTGAGCGCGTTGGCAAAGTGCGCGTCGTAGATGTTGCCGATCGGCTCGCGAATGAAGTGACAGCTTCGAGCGGTGCCTTCGCCGTCGACTGAGATGACTGTCGAGCCACCCCGACACGCCTTGCCCAAGCTGGGGTGGGCTTTCAGGTTCAACGGAAAGAGCGAGTCGACCTCGGTGAAGGCGGCGAGGTCTTCGCTGGTGTACGTCGAGGCGATGTCTTTGACCGCGTTGACCCACACGTAGACGTCGCTGGGCAGCTCGGCGCGAATCGCCTTCAGGGCGTCGCGATACTGAGGGAAGCCGACCACTCCGACCGAGAACGAGATGCCACGCCGGTGGAGCTCAAGACACTGCGCGACGAACTTCTCTCGCTTGGCCCACTCGGGGTGAAAGGTGGCCCAGATGCCAAGCTTCGAGGGCTCACAGTCATCGAGCCAGTCGAGCCGCGCTGACAAGTTGGTCTGCACGGCCGCCTTGGCAAGGTGCGGGAGGTGGGTCAATCGCGCCAGCGCCTGCTGGTACCGACGTTGGGTCATCGCCTCGCCCCACGGGGTGAAGAACACCGAGAGCTCGGTGGGCCACGACTCGCACCAATTCAAGAACCGCTGCAGCGCCACGTCATCGGCCGCGTGCTCATCGTTCGTCTCGTGGTGCTTCGCGAAAGGGCAGTACTCGCAGCCGTAGTTGCAGCTGGAGAGCGGCCCTCGATACAGCACCGACAAGGTCATCGCGCTTCCCACTGTTTCATCAGCGCGTTCACGTCAGTTGAGTGCAGCCACGGGCCGATCACGTCAGACCGCTCGACGCCCGCCGCCGTGAGCCGCAGCCCCGAATCGTCGCGTTCCGCCATGCCGAGCGAGACCAGGTCTTCGAGCTCGCGCAGGTCAGCCATCGCCTCGACCTGGTAGCGCTCACGCCAGCGCGCGAAGTCGATGCCCTCGGCGAGCAACGAGAGAATCGCGAACCGCCTGCGCTCCTCGGCCGCGCTCAGCTCGAAGCCATGGTGCGCGAAGTGAAAGCTGTCGACGGGCCGTGCGTTGTACTCATCGATGATGCCGCGCACGACTCGTGAGCCGACCGCCCACTCCTGAGAATAGTGAACCGAGCCCGCATACGAGCGCGCGCCGCAGCCCAGGCCGACCATGCCGTCTTCCTGGCAGCGATAGACGGGCACTGCCTTGGCCGCCGACGTGGCGACGCGCCGGAACATGCGCATCGAGACCTGTTCGTAGCCGCTCGAGAACAGATACTCGCGGCCGGCGCGGTAGAGCGCGATGCGGTGATCGTCCCACGCGCGGGGTGACTTGCCGAGAAAGGTGAGCGGCCGCACATAGAGCGGGTAGAGATAGATCTCTTCGGGGCTCCACTTCTGGGCCTCGCGAATCGAGGCGATGAAGGTCTCTTCGGTCTGCCCTTCGATGCCGTAGATCAAATCGATGTTGAGCGTGTCGAACGGCTTCGAGCGAATCAAATCGAGCGCGCGAGCCACGTCTTCGCTGCGCTGAGGCCGCTTGACTGCCGCCACCTCGGCCGAGACGAAGCTCTGTACGCCTATCGAGACGCGATCTGCGCCGCGCTCTGAGAGGACTTGAAGCTTCTGAGCGGTCACCGTCTCAGGCGACACTTCGACTGACATTGGTATCGAGCCGAGGCGTGCGCCCATCAGCCGCTCGAGCACGTCGAACACCCGGGTCAGCTGCGCGGCATCGAGAAAGGTCGGCGTGCCTCCGCCGATCGCCACTCTCGCGTACCCCGTCGTGCCTACTGCCGAGCGAACGGCCCGCGCCTCGTGCTCCAACGCGGTGACGTAGTCTTCGACGATTCGCTCGACCGGGTTGGCCGCGGTGAACAGGTTACAGAACCCACACCGCATTTCGCAGAAAGGAATGTGGAGGTAGAGAAACAACGCGCGCTTATCGAGTGGCGACCACACCGTCTCGAGTGGCTTGGCCGGCGCGAAGGCCCGATACGCCGTCTTGTGCGGGTACCCATACAGATATTGCTGATAGGGCGAGCCATCGAGCAGCTCTTGCAATCGCGTCATAGAGAAAACTCTGCGTACGGCACGGTCCACACTGCGGGGTGAGCGAGTCGGTGGCCCGTATACCCATCATCGTTGTAGCAAGTACCGTGATCTGAACAGACGATGCAGAAGGCCGGGCCGCGCTGCTTGAGCGCCGCGAACAGGGGCCCGAGCTGCGAGTCGACGTAGCGCAGCGCCGCGGCGTGGGTGCTGCGAGAATCTCCAATCGCTCCGGGCAGATAGTGTTTGTTGGGCTGGTGCAGCGCCGAGACATTGATGAACAAAAACGCCCGCTCGTGAATCGTGGTGAGGCGCTCGACGGCCAGCTCGACCTGCAGCCGCGTCGAGTCGAGGCCGGTGACGCCCATCGCGGGTGACCAGTGGGCCTCTTGAAAATACCCGGGCAAGACTCTGCCGAGCGGTGACTCGGGGTTGAAGAAGCCGACCCCGCCGATGCAGATGGTGCGATGGCCGCGCTCCTCGAAGCCGTGCACGATGTCGGGCGCGTCGAACACCATCGTTTTCGAGGTGGTGGTCTCGCTGCCGCTGAACCGGGTGGCGAACAACCGCGGGTGATAACCGGGCACCGCTGGCGTGGGCAAGAAGCCGGCGAAGAACGCCTGATGCGCCGCGTAGGTGAACGAGCCAGGCGTGTGCCGCATCTCCCACTTTGGAATGAAGCGGGCCAACGTCGGCAGCCGACCCGCGGCGAGCTCTTCGCACGCCGCGTCGTAACGAAGCGTGTCAATCACCAGGAACAACACGTCTTCAGTGCCGATCACGTCAGCAGGCCCCGGCTCTTGAGCAGGTCGAGCACGCGCTGCACGCTCACCTCTTGCGACTCTTCGTTAGAGGCGATTCGCAGCTCGGGGTTGGTAGGCGCCTCGTAGGGGTCGCTGACGCCGGTGAAGTGCGGGAGCTCGCCGGCCAGCGCCTGCTTGTAGAGCCCCTTCACGTCGCGCGCGACCAACACCTCGAGCGGGCAATCGACGTGAATCTCGATGAAGCCCACGCCATCGCGGGTGGCGAGGTTGCGAACCTCCAGACGGGTGTCGGCGTACGGCGAGATGGTCGAGGCGAGTGCGATGACACCGTTGCGCGCGAGCGTGCGGGCCACGAAGCCGATGCGGCGGGTGTTGGTATCGCGGTCTTCTTTCGAGAAGCCCAGACCCTTCGAGAGGTAGAGCCGAATCTCGTCGCCATCGAGCATCTCGACCGGTCGGCCGCCGCCGAGGCGACCGCGCACCAACTCGGCCAGGGTAGTCTTGCCCGAGCCTGACAAGCCGGTGAACCAGAGCACGAAGCCGGTGTTGTAGTGACGGCGCAGAATGTCGGCGACCTCGGGCCGGGTGAACTCTCGCGGCAGTGGCTGACCCGAACGCAGCAGGTCGCGCACTTTGCTGCCCGAGAGCTCGACCCGCGATTCGGTGCCGTGGGGGCAGGTCTTCGCGGTGGCCAGCTGCTCGCAGACGCGGCAATAGAAGGTGGGCTCGAACTTGAGCGGGCTCACTCCGACGTCGACGGTGTCAAAGATCTCCTGCGCGGCGGTGGGCGGGTAGTATTTGCCGACGCCCGCGTGATCTCGCCCGACGATCAGCGAGTCGATGCCGTAGTTCTTGCGCACGATGGCGTGAAAGAGGGCCTCGCGCGGGCCGGCGTACCGCATCGCCGCGGGGAAGGCGGCCAGAATCACGCGCTCTTTGGGGTAGTACCGCTCGACCAGCGTCTCGTAGATCTCGAACCGCACCTTGGCGGGCACGTCGTCGTTCTTGGTCTCGCCGACGAGCGGGTGAATCACCAACCCATCGCAGACCTCGAGCGCGAGCTTGGTGAGGTACTCGTGCGCGCGGTGAATCGGGTTTCGGGTTTGAAACCCGGCGACTTTGTGCCAGCCACGCTTGGCGATCTCCGCGCGCAGCTGAGTAGGCGTGAGGCGAAACTTGGCGAAGGGCAAGGCGTGCGGCAACGGCAGCACGTCGACCGGGCCTCCGAGCAGGGTGCGGGGCCTCGAGTGCAGAGAGGTCACTCCGGGGTGCCCGGCGTCCTCGGTGCCGTAGACCTGACGGGCCTCGACCAGCGGGTCGCGCGTGAACACCGAGGTGACCTTCATCACCGCCCAGAGCCGATTCGAGGCATCGACCAGCGCCACCTCGCTGCCCTTGGGAGCGCTCTCGACCGCGAGCGTGAGTGGCAGCGGCCAGACCACGCCGTTGGCGAGCTTCATCGACTCGAGCACGCAGAGATAGTCGCGCTCGTCGAGAAAGCCGGTGAGCGGGCTGGCAGCGCCCACGGCGATCAGCTCGAGATCGGCGAGCTCTCGTGCGTCGAGGGTGATGCGCTCGAGCTTCGCCGCCCGGGCCTCGAGCGCCGGGCTATCGGTAACGATTCGACTGATCAGCGTGCCGCCGTGCGGTTGCAATGGCTTCATTTCGCGGCGAACCCTACACCGTGGTATCGGGCTCCGCATGGCCGAACGATTGCCCTTGTTTGCGACCGCCTCGCGCGGCACCGAGCCCCTGGTGGCTGCAGAGCTCGAGACGCTGGGCGCGAAGAAAGTGCGGCAGGGGCGCGGCGGGGTGAGCTTCATGGCCAACCTCGACGAGGCGATGCGGCTGATCGTGCACTCGCGGCTGGCGATGCGGGTGCTCTACCCGCTGGGTGAGTTCGAGTCATCTGGGCAAGAGGGGCTCTACGACGCAGCCTCGAGCGTGCCGTGGGAAGACTGGCTCACCACCACCTCGACCTTCGCGGTCGATGCGACGTTGACCAACAGCGAGCACACCCACTCAGGCTTCGTGGCGCTGAAGATCAAAGACGGCATCGTCGACCGCATGCGCAAGACCAAGGGGGCGCGCCCCGACGTCGATACGCACTCGCCTGACGTGCAGATTGTCGCGCATTTGAACAAGAACAAGCTCTCGCTCTCGCTCGACCTCTGCGGCGACTCGCTGTTCAAGCGCGGGTACCGCATCAAGACCACGCCCGCGCCGCTGAAAGAGACGCTGGCGGCGGCGGTGCTGATGGCCAGTGGCTACGACGGCAGCGAGCCTTTGGCCGACCCGATGTGCGGCTCAGGCACCATCGTGATCGAGGCCGGGTACATCGCCACCAATCGGCCGCCGGGGTTGAAGCGGCATTTCGCGGTCGAGCGCTGGCCGTCGCTGGGTGAGAAGGCGACCGCGCTACTCGAGGAAGTGAAGCTCGAGGCCACCGCGAAGCTGCGACCCGCACCGCACCCGATTCTGGCGCGAGATCGCGACGAAGAAGCGATCGAAGCGGTAAAGCGCAACGTGGTGGCGGCCGGGCTGTCGACGGTGGTGCGCATCGAGCAGGCCGACGCGATTCACACCGAGCCTCCGGCTGATATCTCGCCGGGGTTGATCTGCACTAACCCGCCGTACGGAGATCGCCTCAGCGCCGGCGGTCAGAAGGGCATGAAGACGTTCTACTTTCAGCTCGGCGAAGGCATGAACCACTGGGCTGGTTGGCGCATGGCATTTCTGTCGGGCAACTCGGCGTTCGAGAGCGCGTTTCATCACCGGCCGATCAAGCGCACCCCGATGTTCAACGGGCCGATCGAGTGCACGCTGACCGAGTACGGGCCGCAGCCGGTGAAGAACCCATCTCCTGCTGGAGCGGAGTGATTCAGGTCGCGGAGACTGCCCGCACCGCGGCTTCGAACAGCGTCGACGGCATCACCGCCACCACCTCTTCACGACTGCCCTCGACCCAGGTCAGCTCAGCGGTGGTCTTGCCCTCGGCCTTGCCCGGCACGATGTGCCGCACCAGCGCGCCGAACTGACCTTGCTCGACCAGCTCGACGATGGCGGCATCGACCACCCGCTTCGGAGTGGCGCGAAAGAGCACCGACTTCAGGCGCGCGCGCACGGGCTCAGGCACCCGCTGGCGCACGTCTTCGGTCACCAGCATCGCGTCGAGATCTCGAGCGAGGCGCCGCAGCCGGTTCTCGCTGCCGATCAAGCTCAGCTCGTGCCCGAACTGCGCGAACAGCTCGACCCGAAACTTCGCCGAGGTCGAGCTGCGCATTGCGTTCTCGAGCGACCAGAAGACGGTCTTGGGCGGCAACCCGATGGCCTCGGCCTGCGCTCTGACCCAGGCATAGACCCTCTCCCAGGTGTCGTCGCTCAACTGGGGCATCGACCCGCCGAGCTGCCAGGGCAGCGGAGGTCTCACCGCGGGCGGCAATTGCGTCATGAACGCCAGGAGTGAGGGTTCGACCCACTCCGAGGCGAAGGGGCTGGCGGCCGGCAGATCGACCAGCTCGAGCCAGAGCTTCTGCATCAGCGCCTCATGCAGACCCCAGGCGATGAGCGCGCTGGGCCCGAAGCGTCGGCGCAGCCCCCACAGCGACCAGGGCATGGCTCTGTCGATCTCGAACGGCCCCTCAACCGCTCGAAACAGTTGTCGAATTTGTTCGACGCCTTCGGTGATCTGCCCCAGCTCGACCTGGGCCCAGGCAGAGGCGAGGCGCGCCTGAGGGGCGTCGTACGCGTGCATCAAGGCGATCACGCTCGCCCAGTCTTCGCGTCGAAATGCCGCGGCCGCCTCGGCCTGAACAGCCAACATTGAAGCCTCACCCACTTTGAAACTGCGTACTAAGGTCGCCCCGACTTCATGGCCTCCCCACCCGCCATACCGCAACGCACCGTGTTGGGCGCCCGCGCGGCGACCTTCGACCGAATCGCCTCCCAGGAATACCACCTGGTGTTGATCAACACGACTGACGCCGGCAAGAGCTACCCGCTTGGCCAATCGCTGAAAATCGGCAAGGCCCCCGACAACGACGTGGTCATCGACCACCCCACGGTCAGCCGCAACCACCTCATCGTGCGCCGCCAAGGCGACCAGTTTCTGGTGCAAGACCTCGGCAGCACCAACGGCACCTTCGTCGATGGCGCGCAGATTCGCGAAGGCTTCTTGCGCGCGGGCGCGTTGCTCGAGGTGGGCGACGTGCAGATGCGCTTCTCGCCGCAGGTGCGTGCGCTCGAGGTCAGCCCCGCACAGAACGACCGCCTTGGAGATCTGGTCGGCAAGTCGCTGCCGATGCGGCAGATCTTCGCGTTGATTCAGCGCATCGCTTCGACCGACTCGACGCTGCTGCTGATCGGCGAGACCGGCTGTGGCAAGGGCGCCGCCTCACGCACGGTGCACAAGCTCTCGCCTCGCGCGACCGGGCCCTTCGTGGTCTTCGATTGCGCGTCGGTCTCAGAGAACCTGATCGAGAGCGAGCTGTTCGGCCACGAGAAGGGCTCGTTCACCGGCGCCGTCGCTCAGCGGGTCGGTCGCCTGGAGCGCGCCAACAACGGCACTCTCTTTCTCGACGAAATCGACGACCTGCCGCTCGACCTCCAGCCCAAGCTGCTGCGCGCGCTCGAAGACCGTGAGTTTCGCCGCCTGGGTCAGTCGACCGCGCCCACCAAGTTCGACGCCCGGGTCATCGCCGCCTCGAAGAAAGACTTGTGGACGGAGACACAGGCCGGGCGCTTTCGCGAAGACTTGTACTTTCGGCTCTCGGTCTTCACCGTCACCCTCCCCAGCCTGCGCGACCGCAAAGAAGACATCCCGATTCTGGTCGACGCGTTGGCCGGCGCCCCACTGTGGAACCGCCTGATCGACAAGCAACGAGATCAGTTCACCGGCCACACCTGGCCTGGCAACGTGCGCGAGCTTCGCAACGCGGTCGAGCGGCTCAAGCACGTCGCCGACATTCCCGAGCTGGCGAGCGAGTCATTTCTCAAAGAGTACTCCGGCCCGGCAGCCCCTCAAGGCGAGACGCTGCCGGTGAACTACGCGGGCGAGTTCAAAGACTCGAAAGAGGAGCTGGTGCGGGCCTTCGAGCGCGAGTACCTCACCCGCCTGTTGGCCAAGACCCGCGGCAACATCGCCAAGGCGGCCCGCGACGCGGCGCTCGACCGGAAGCACTTGTACTCGCTGCTGCACAAGTACGGTTTGGTTCAGAGCGAAGACGAGTAGCGCTCTTACCCGCGCTCTGAGTGCGTGTTGGCCGAGCGTTTCGGCGTCACGCTCCGCACCATCTACCGCGACCTCGATGAGCTGCGAATGGCCGATTTCCCGCTCCAGCCCGAGCAGGGGCGCGGGGGCGGTGCAGCGCGAGCTCCTCGGGTTGCTCAAGGAGATCGAGTTCGTCGGCGTGCCGGCGTTGTCGGCCTCCCCATCGGTGCGGCGGGCCATCGCAGACGCGTGGTTTTCGCGCGCGCCGCTGCGCGTTCACTACCGTCGCAAAGAAGGCAGCCTGAGCATTCGGCGGGTGACCATCGAGAGGGTGAGCATGGAGCGGACGATGACGCTGCTCAACCTCGTCGACACCCAGACCGGCGAGCGGCGGCAATATCAATTGCACCACATCGAAAGAGCCACGCCCTGAAGCCTTCAGCGGCGGCCGAGGGTGCGACCGCGCATCTCGAGGTAGGCATCGCTCGCGGCGAACTGCACCAGCTCGATCATCTCTGAGGGCAGCGCCTTCTTCGAGCGCAGCGCCTCGAGCGCCGGAGCCACGCCGCCGCACACCACCAGCCCGGCCCGGTTCGCGGTGTGTCGCGCGCCCTCGGTGAGTGGCCCCAGCTCGAGCTCCCGCATCTGGGTGTGAAAGAGCACCTTCAATCGATCCCACACCTGGGGTGAGAGGTCATTGACCACTAGGCGCGAGTGCATCGGCTGCGCTTTGCCGAGCAGCACCTGCCCGATGATCTGCAGCCCGCGGTTCAGCTCGTCGCGCGTCACGCTTCGCAACGCGAGCAAGTCGGGGCTCAAGGTGAACAACGCGCGGCCGGCGTAGAAGCGAAGCTCTGCATCGGCGCTCGGCTTCTTCACCACCTGCCGGCCGACCAACAGCCGCGGCCCATCGGCGAACACCACCGAGAACGGCGGCCCCGCCGCCTCAGAGAGATGCACGTCGGGCGCGCGCACGCCCAGAATTCGCACCGCCGCGAGCAAGGCATCGGCGGTGGCTTTGGCGCCTTTGCCACCGTCGAGCCGAAACTCTTCGTTCGACCCCGCGTTGCGACCCCGCGCGGGGAAGAGGCGGCACAGGGCTGTGGCCACCAGCGACAGCATCTCGCCAGCATCGGTGCGCAGCAGCGGGTGCTTGAGCGCGAGGCGGTCGGCCTCCGACAGAATCAACCGGGGCGTGCGCGGCACTGCGTTGGGGTCACCGTCGAGGGCGCGAGCGATCTCCAACATCAAGCTCGAGCGGTTCGGGTCGGAGGCGGTGTCGAAGTGCTCGGCGAGCAACCGGTAGCGCTCTGGCTCGAGGGGCTCTTCACTCACTTGCAGCTTCAACGTCTCGAGCTCGTCGCGCAGCGCCTTCGATGGCGAGGGGCCGAAGCCTTGATTCGGCCCCTGAGTCACAGGCAGCTCGAGCGTGCGACGCCGCGGTTCGGGTTCTGGGTCGGGCCGGGCGAGCCCTTCGGTCGCGGTCTCGTCTGAGCCCTCGCCGTAGTCGTCGTCACCCGGCAGGGCGAAGTCGTTGGTGCCCACCTCGAGCACCTCCTCCTGCTCCTCGTCCTCGCTCTCGAGACTGGAGGCCTGCGCGTCTCGCCCGAACGCGAGCTCGCGAAAATCGTGCTCTCCCACGAAGGACTTAAGCAGCGGCACCAAGCGCAGCGGGTGACGGACCTGCACTTTGACCCGCGCGTCTTCTTCAGGCTCGAGTCGCGACTCGAGCGCCGCGGCCACCTCTTCGAAGTCGCTCTCTCCTGCCGGTGGTGGCGCGGCTGGCGCGGGCTTCGAGCTGCGGCGCGGTCTGGGCAACAGCACCGGGCCACCGAGCAGCTCCGATGCGGTCTCGGGGCGCAGTGCGTCGGCGCGGGCGGCAAAGGTCTCGGCGCGCTCGTCGTCATGCAGTCGCTCGCGCACCAACCTGGCCAGCCGCTGGTAGAGCTTGAAGCGCTCGCCGCTGTCTTCGCTCGCGACAGCGGCCTGCTCCAGCGCCGAGGCGCCGTCGTCGTCGAGGCCCTGCGCAATCAAGCGATCGGCCAGCGCTACCCACGCTTCTTGATGCGCCGGCTCGAGCTTGACGAACTCCCGCAGCACCGCGATGGCGGCGTCGGCTCGGCCGGTGCGCTCGAGAATGGCGACCAGCTCCATGCGTGCGGGCCGGGCGCGATCACTCAACGGCGCCTGGCGGAGCACCGCGCGAATCTGGGTCTCGAGCAGCTCGTCGTCGCCCGAGGCGCGGGCTAGCGCCATCAACCGGCTGGCGGCCTCTTCATCACCCGGCAGCTCATGGCTCACCTCGACCCAGGCGACCCGGCTCAGCTTCGCGTCGCGCAACCGGGCGTCGATCAACCGCGCCAGACGTCGGTAGAGCGCGCCGCGGTTGGGGGCTCGCCTGGGCAGCGCGGCCAGGGCCCGCTCGAAGGCCAGCACCGGAGCGACCTCCCCCTGCATCGCCGCCAGCTCGGCCAAGCCGGCGCTGGCCAGGGGGTGCAGGGGCATCAAGGCGAGCGCCCTCTCGAAGTCGTCTCGAGCCGCGGCGACCTGCTGACGACCGAGCGCCTGCTCCGCGCGAAGAATGTGCGCCTGGGCCCGCTCCGCGGCGTCGGCGGCCCGCACCACGCCGGCGTCGAGCGCCCGTCGCACGCCGCTGAAATCGCGACTGGCGTTGAGCAGACGAACCTGTTCGGTGACGGCGCGCGGGTCGCCCGTCGCGGCCACCACCGTGGCCCACGCTTCGGCCGCGCCGCCGACGTCGTTGAGCTCAGACTCGAGCACCTCGGCCAGCTTCTCGGCCCACCCTGCCTGGGCGCGCTTGCTCTCGGCGCGGGCGATGGAGCCACGGTAGAAGTCAGCCAGCTCACGCCACGCCCCGCGCGCGATGTAGTGCGCCTCGAGCTTTTGAGCAGGCAACGGATCAGGGCCTTCAGAGACGGCCGCTGCCAGCACCGCGGCCACTTCAGGCCCCCGCGAAGCAGCAGGCGCCAACCCGTCGACTACCGCCATCAGCTCCGCCTGGGTCGAGCTGGGCCGGGCAGCGGCGATCTCCACCGTGGGCGCGGTCTGGCTGTGAACAGGAGCCGGTGACACCGCCGGCGACGAGCGGCTTGGCGGGCGAGTGGGCGCTGGGGCAATCGACGTCTCGTTGGTCGACTGCGAGGGGCCGAAGAGCTTGGGCCGAATGCTCGAGCTGCTCTGCAGCTTGTCAGCCGTGGCGGGGGCGTAGGCGCCGAAACCGAGCTGCTTGAACAGCTCCCTGGCCTTCTCTGCTTTGCCGAGCCGCTCACCGAGCGCCAGCGTCAGCGAGGCGGTCTCTTCGAGCACGCGCGCCGCTGACTTCGAGCGATGAAGGCTGTGCACCTGGAGCAGTCGGAGCAGGAACGCCTTGTCGAGCTCAGCGGCCTGCTCGGCGAACTGGGCGGCCTGGCCGTAGCGGAGCGCGGCGCGCGCGGGGTCAGCGAGTCGCTCACCCCACAGTCGAGCTCGCCGCAGTGCCACCCGGGAGGCGGTGCGCATCGAGCCGCGCCGCACCGCGAGCCGGGTCTCTTTCTCGAGAGAGGCGTCGAGCTCATCCCACCGTTCTTCGCGCTCGAGGAGCGCGTTGAGCACGAAGCGAGCGCGGCGATCTTCGGGGCGCTCGGCGAGCAGCTGCACCAACATCTCCCGCGCGCGCTCGGGGTCTTGCATGCGGCGAAAGAGTCGAATCAGGGCGCGCATCACGCCGTGGCGATCGGCGCCTTCGGTCTCGTCGATGCCTTGGCCGAGCACGGCGACGGCGGGGCTGAGCTGGTTGGCGGCCAGGGCCATGCGCACCACCACCGAGGCCAGGGCCGCACGCATCGGCACCGAGCGGGTGGCGCGAATGAGCTCGGTGAGCGCTCGTTGCGGGTCGCCCTCTCGCAGCGAGCGCGCGGCAACCAGGCGGTGCAGGTCGACCATGCTGCGCATCTCGGCTGTCCACTCCGCGGCGGCGGGCATGTCGACCACCGTCGGGTGGGCCCCTTCTTGGTCTTTGGAGCGACCGGCCGCCATGCGCGCGGGCACTCTACACAGCTCGCGAAACCCTGCAGCAACCACCCGATTCACGCTGCGTCGATTGCGCTTTGTAGGTCTGCGCCCACATTTCGCGTGCTGAGAAGAGAAGAAAACTGTGCTGGTCTCGCCGCGGTTCATGGAGCATCGGCCTTACCCGAAGCGTTCAACGCTCGATGATCTCCCGGTGCGCTACCCACTCGCATGCCTGCCGCGCTGGGCCTGCCGCCGATCGCCGACAACCTCGCCGAAGGGTTCGTGCTCAAGCCCGACGCGACCATCGCTGCCGCGGAGCGACCGGTGATCAAACGAAAGAGCTTCGAGCTCGACGAAGCCCGCTTCGATGAAGCCTCGCCCTGGGAGGCCGAGGTGAACCTCGCCGTCGACTCGCTGGTCACGCTCGCGTCGCGGTTGTTCAATGCGTCGCGCGTGGCGAGTGCACGCTCGAAGTTGGGCAAGGCCGCCCCGCGCTCGGTGCTCGTCGACGAGATGGCGCTCGAGGTGCTGGTCGATCTGGCCGACATCTTTCCCCGCGCGCTGCAGGCGCACTCTGGCGCCGATGCAGAGCTGCTTCGGGGGGCGCCCTCGAAGGCCGCCGACGAGGTCATCGAAGCGATGGGCGCGAGATGACGGGGGCCGTGGCGCTCGCCCCGCGCATCAGCGTGTTGCTCCCGGCCCGCAACGCCGAAGCCACCATCACCCGCGCCATCTCCAGCCTGCAGTCGCAGACCTTCGGCAACTTCGAGCTGCTCGCCATCGACGACGGCTCGACCGATGCGACCGCCAGCATCATCGCGCGCCTGGCCGCTCGAGACCCGCGGCTGCGATTGTTGTCGACCGGCGGGGCAGGTCTGGTCGCCTCGCTCAACGCAGGCCTGGCGGTCGCCCGCGCACCGCTCATCGCCCGAATGGACGCTGACGACGAGAGCTTGCCGACGCGGTTCGAGCGGAGCGTCGAGGCCTTGAGCGCCGATGCCACCCTCAGCGGCGTCGGCACCGCGGTGGAGATCGTTCGAGAAGATCAGCCGGTGAGCCCGAACCTGCAACGCTACGGCGCCTGGCTCGGCTCACTGCGCTCACCGCAGCGGTTGTTCGCCGATCGCTTCATCGAGTCGCCCCTGTGCCACCCCTCGGTGATGCTCCGGGCTGACTCGCTGCGAGCGGTCGGCGGCTGGCACGACGGCGCGTTCCCCGAAGACTGGCAGCTGTGGCTGCGGCTGCTGGAGACCGGGCATCGGTTGGTCTGCCTCCCCGAGGTACTCTTTCGCTGGTTCGACCACGACGCTCGACTGACCCGCACCGACGCGCGGTACGAAGCGCACCGCCACCTCTCACTCAAGGCCGACTTTCTGGCTCGGCGCTTCAGCGGCCAGTCGCTGGCCATCTGGGGCGCGGGAGTGACCGGCGTGAAGCTGACCCGTGCCCTGGTCGAGCGCGGGCTGACGGTCAGTCGGCTGATCGACGTCAACCCGCGAAAGATGGGCCAGCGCATTCACGGCGCCCGGGTGGTGTTTCCAGAAGACCTGCGCGAGGCCGAGGTCGAAGAGCATCTGCTTTCGGCGGTCGGCTCCAAAGGCGCCAGGGCCGAGATTCGCGCCTGGCTCGAGTCGCGCGGCTGGGTCGAAGGCGCGCAGTTCACCTGTGTGGCGTGAACCTCTGTGCGCTGATGTGCGTGCGAGTCGTTCTCTGCGCACCACCCAATTCTCTTGCGCGGCACCCATGGAAGCCGCACCGTTGAAGCCATGCGAGCCCTTGCGTTGTTCTTCGCGGTGCTGACCTCAGCGCACGCTTCAGCCCAGATGTTGAATGATCAGGGGCCTCCCCAGCACCGCATCGTGTATCGAAACACGGTTGGCGGGCGCATCAACCCGCTGGGGCTGCTGTACGAGGGCCGCTTGATGTACCGCTTTCGGCTCTTCGAATCGTCGAGCCTTGCCTTGCGCGACAACTTCATCGGCGCTGGCGTCGCGCTCTCGATGAGCCCGGCCTTTGGCAACGCCGGCGCCTACGTCGAATTTCAACCTCTGAGCGTGCTCGGGTTCTGGGCGTCGTACGTGTACTCGCGGTACTTTCGAACCTTCGGCCTCTTTCAGTCGTACCCCTCGGCGAGCACCTCTGACTTCTCTGACGTCGAGAACAGCCGGCGCGCCGCGCTGCCGAGAACCGACCCGCTCTCGAACTACGTCACCGACGGCTCCCAGCTGATCATCGGCGCCGATTTTCAAGTGAAGTTCTGGCAGATATTGTTGCGGAGCAAGACCCGCATGATCCGCGCCGACTACGCGCTGCGTGAGGGCGACACCGTCTACTACGAGCAGTTCTACGACGTGCTCGCGCCGAACCGCGGGTGGTATCTGACCGAAGACGTCGACCTGCTGTGGCAGCGCTCTGACTCGCGGGTCTTCGCTGGGGCGCGCTACACCGGCACCACTGCTTTCTACAGCGGCCGTCAGTACCTGGCCGGTGAAGAGCAGACCAACCCCAACTCGATGCACCGGGTCGGGCCGTTCGCCGGTTACACCTTCAAGGTCGAAGACGGCGCAATGTTCAACAACCCGACGGTCTTTCTGCTGGCGCAGTGGTGGCTGGTGCACCGCTACCGCACCGGCGCCATGTCGACGCAGGCCCTGCCGTTGATCAGCATCGGCTTTCAGTTCACCGGTGATTTGTTGCCGTTTCAAAAGAAGAACTGAGTCCGGCTCGCTCGAAGTAGGCGCGCAGATCATCGGGCAGCGGCGCCTCGAGTGACTTGCCGTCGATCTCCAGCTTGAAACCGTGGAGCAGACAGCGCGCTGCTGCGCTCCCGCCGCCGTACAGCGTGTCACCGAGAATGGGGAAGCCGAGGCCGGCGAGGTGCGCGCGCAGCTGGTGGGTGCGGCCGGTCAGCGGCGTGAGCGCGACCAGGCAGCAGTCGTCGCCCGACCAGAGCCGCTCGAAGTCGGTGTTCGCGCTGATGCCGTTGGCTTTGTCGCTGGCTCGCCATCGGCCCGGGCGCGAGGGGTCTTTCGAGAGCGGGAGCGCGATGCTGCCTTTCTCGGGCAGCCCCGGGCCGGTGACCGCGAGGTAGCGCTTGCGAGCGTGGCCTTCGCGAAATTCGGCGGCCAGTCGCGCGGTGGCGCGAGAGGTCTTACCGAAGATGGTGACCCCGGAGGTCTCGCGATCGAGCCGATGCACCAGCCCCGCCGCGAAGCCCAGGCGCTGCGAGACCACATCGTGAAGGCTCACCGCGCCACCCGGCGTGGGCTGCGCGGGCAGGCCGGCCGGCTTGTTCACCGCGAGCACTTCGGTGTCTTCGAAGATGGTCGGCACCTTCAGACCGGTGGAGATGGGAACGTCGGTGGCCGCCCCGCTCTCTTCGAGCACCGCGGTGACGCGCGCGCCGTCGGCCAGCATTCGCCCCTCGGCCACCCGCTTGCCGTCGATGTACACCGCGCCGCGCTCGAGCAGTCGGTCAGCCGCGGCGGGCGTGAGTTCCAGCTCGCGAATCAAGAGCGACTTCAAGGGCTCGGCGCGCGGGGCGACCATCGTTCGACGCTTCACCGCTCACACTGTGCACTGGAGCTTCGCTCGGAGCCATCACTGACTACCGGCGGCGCCGAAGACCCGACGCAGGCTCACCTCGACATGGCTGTGAAGCGTGCGCACCAGACTGTCGGCCTCGAGCTTGGCCACGCCGGTGCGACCTGATAGGCACGAGAGAGCTCGTGCAGCCCGACGCCATCGACGTAGTGCAATCGAAGCAGCGCTCGCTCCCGCTCGGTGAGTTTCTCCGCCGCCACGCGCAGGGCGCTCCCCAACGCGCCATGAAACTTCGAGCGCAGCACATGCACCTCGAGGCCGGCGCCAGATTGTTCGAGCTCCCCGAGCACGCTCGACTCGAGCTCGCCATCACCGACGCGCGTCGCTGGCGCGGTGGCCCGCTTCTGCGCCATTCGCACCACGATCACCTGCAGCCAGCCCACCAGCGGCCCCTTGGCGGCGTACTCCCGAATGCGCGGAGGCCTGTTCTCCATCGCCACCGCGACCACCTCGAGCACCGATGATTCGATCTCCGCGAGCAGCTGCTGCGGCACCCGACCTTCGAGCGACTGCACGCTGCGATGCACCTGTCGCTGCAGCCACCCGAGCGCTCCCGAGTCGCGATGCTCGATCGCCGTGGCCAGATACAGGTCAGGCCCGTATCGAGGGTCGAGCCCGGGTCGCCTTGCGCATGCGGCCTCGAACACCTCCAGCGGTACTCGCACCTCAGGGTAGGTGCGAGCGGCGAGCTGATGCATCGCGCTCAAAAGCGACCCCCCACGGTGGCCATCGCGCCATTCGCAGAGACCACCACGCCGACGGTCGCCTTCTCAGCGGGTGCCCCCATCACCAGCAGCGTCACGCCGGTCGCCACCGCGAGACCACCGGTGATCGCGCCTGCAATCGAAGCGACATTGACCGGCTGTGCCACCGCGAACTCGCTTCGGGTCACCGTGGGGTTAGCGGCGTCAGGGCCACCCGGTTGCTGTCGCTCGACCCGCGCGAGCACCTCGCCGCTCCAGATCAGGCCCACCAACGAGGCCACCCCGACCACTCCGCCGCCCACCAGCGCCACCGTGCCCGCCGTCTTGAGGCCCGAGGTGTGAA